>Ga0302165_10000007_pt1 | contig 267888 bp, 242 predicted proteins | sample I_Fen_E3_2_FD_193499 | JGI IMG/M metagenome (GOLD analysis project Ga0302165, IMG submission 193499) | Peat permafrost microbial communities from Stordalen Mire near Abisko, Sweden - I_Fen_E3_2 | ecosystem: Environmental > Terrestrial > Soil > Wetlands > Permafrost | place: Sweden: Abisko...
AATCTCGTATTCGTGATACAGATATGGCTACAGAAATGGTTAACTACAGCAAGAACAATATTCTTGCTCAGGCTGGACAGTCTATGCTTGCTCAGGCTAAATCTGCTAACCAGGGTGTATTATCATTGTTACAGAGTTAAAATTTAGCATTCTAAATTTTACATAGTAATTGAAATAATTTTACAGCATGGGATGCAAATAAAATATTGGAATTTTAATATTTTAAATAAGCTCTAACACGCGTACGTAATTAGAGAAAGACATCAATCCCGTAGTATGCAGCATGGATGCTGCACTAAATTCAAGGAGGAATTCATTATGGTAGTACAACACAATCTTTCAGCAATGAACACAAACAGACAGCTCTCAATCACAACAAATGCACAGGCGAAATCAACAGAAAAATTATCTTCTGGATATAAGATTAACCGTGCGTCTGATGATGCAGCTGGATTATCAATTTCCGAAAAAATGAGAAGCCAGATCCGTGGTTTAAATCAGGCTTCAAGTAATGCACAGGATGGAGAATCATTAATCCAGGTAGCAGAAGGTGCATTAAATGAAACACATTCTATCTTACAGAGAATGAACGAACTTGCTACTCAGGCAGCAAATGATACAAACACAACTGTAGATAGAAACGCAGTACAAAACGAAGTAGATGCATTAACATCTGAAATCGGAAGAATCCGTTCCGCTACACAGTTCAACACAATGAACTTATTAGACGGAAGCTATTCAGGAAAGAATTTACAGATTGGTTCATTAAGCGGACAGAATATCTCTATTTCTATCAGCAACATGGATGCTTCTTCTATCGGTGTATCTGGATTAAGCATGTCATCTTTCGGTGACGCTGGATCAGCTATGACAAAGATTCAGAGCGCTATTGATATTGTATCTAGCCAGCGTTCTGCACTTGGTGCTTTATACAACAGATTAGAGCATACAGTAGCTAACTTAAATACAACATCTGAAAATACACAGTCTGCTGAATCTCGTATTCGTGATACAGATATGGCTACAGAAATGGTTAACTACAGCAAGAACAATATTCTTGCTCAGGCTGGACAGTCTATGCTTGCTCAGGCTAAATCTGCTAACCAGGGTGTATTATCATTATTACAGAGCTAATAACCATTTAAGCTTAAGAAAAACTTATTTAAGGACAGCTGGGATAGTAATCTATCACAGCTGTTTTTTACAATTATATTTAGTAATAGAATAAATTCACTAAAAATGCATGGATGCGAGTTAAATTCAAGGAGGAATTAGTCTTGGTTATTCAACACAATTTATCTGCGATGAATATTAGTCGCAATATGTCTATTGTGAATTCAGCATTGTCGAAATCCATGGAAAGACTATCGTCAGGATATCGAATAAATAGAGCATCAGATGATCCGGCTGGGCTTTCAATCTCAGAGAGAATGAGATCTCAGATAAGAGCATTGAACCAGGCTGCACGTAATGCACAGGACGGGCAGTCATTGGTACAAGTAGCAGAAGGTGGCTTAAATGAAACACATTCTATTTTGCAAAGAATGAATGAACTTGCCACACAGGCAGCAAACGATATAAATACAACAGTGGATCGAAACTCGATTCAAAATGAAGTGGATGCATTAACATCTGAGATTTCAAGAATTCGTTCTGCCACACAATTCAATACGATGAATTTACTGGATGGAAGTTATTCTGGTAGGAATCTTCAAATAGGCTCCCTTGTGAATCAGAGTATTTCTGTAACAATCAGTGATATGTCAGCTTCATCCATTGGAGTGACGGGCCTAAGCATGTCCTCTTTTGACACTGCAGGATCTGCTATATCAAAGATTCAAAGTGCAATTGATATTGTATCGGGTCAACGTTCTGCACTTGGCGCTTTATACAACAGACTGGATTATACAATAGACAATCTGAATACGACGTCTGAAAATCTTCAGGCAGCCGAATCCAGAATTAGAGATACAGATATTGCCAGTGAAATGTTAAATTACAGCAGGAATAGTATTCTTGCACAAGTAGGTGAGGCAATGTTAGCACAGGTAAAACGTTCCAATAAAGATGTATTGTTTCTTTTAACACCTTAATACGATGTAGGGTTATAAGAAAAATGCGTTTTATGGAGATAATGAAAAGTAACATAAGATTTTAGCAAAAAAAGTAGTGGGTTAAAGTGAAATTCAAATGAAATAAAGTAAAACAGAGCATAATAGTTTGTGCTCTGTTTTATGTTTTAAAGAATAACGATAAAGATTAAAAAATAAAGAAAAATATGAAAAAATATGAAAAAAAACTATAATGTATTTTGAATGGTATTCCGATATATGAATTAAGAAAATAAAATAGAAATAAATTCTCTTATAGTAAGATAATTTATAAAAAATCGAAACAATTCGTTTATAGGTAAGCAGTAAGGACGCTGCTTTTATTTCAAGGAGGAAAACATTATGGTAGTGCAACACAATCTTTCAGCTGCAAATACAAACAGGCAGCTTTCAATCACAACAAACGCACAGGCTAAATCAACAGAAAAATTATCTTCTGGATATAAAATCAACCGTGCTTCTGATGATGCAGCTGGATTATCAATTTCCGAAAAAATGAGAAGTCAGATTCGTGGTTTAAATCAGGCTTCAAGCAATGCACAAGATGGAGAATCATTAATTCAGGTAGCAGAAGGTGCATTGAATGAAACACATTCTATCTTACAAAGAATGAACGAACTTGCTACTCAGGCAGCAAATGATACAAATACAACAGTAGATAGAAACGCAGTTCAAAGTGAGGTAGATGCGCTAACATCTGAAATTTCAAGAATTCGTTCTGCTACACAGTTTAACACGATGAATTTGCTGGATGGAAGCTACTCCGGTAAGAACTTACAGATTGGATCTTTAAATGGACAGAATGTATCTATTTCTATCAGCAATATGGATGCTTCTTCTATCGGTGTATCTGGTTTAAGCATGTCATCTTTCAGTGATGCTGGATCAGCTATGACAAAGATTCAGAGCGCTATTGATATTGTATCCAGTCAACGTTCTGCACTTGGTGCTTTATACAACAGATTAGAGCATACGACAGCAAACTTAAATACAACTTCTGAAAACACACAGTCAGCTGAATCTCGTATTCGTGATGTAGATATGGCTTCTGAAATGGTTACATACAGCAAAAATAATATTCTTGCACAGGCAGGACAGTCTATGCTTGCTCAGGCAAATAAAATTAATGCAGGTGTTACTACCTTATTACAGGGTTAATAAATAGAAGTCACTAAAAGTTGCATCATGAATATAAGAGTGCATTACATATCTGAAGTATTATTACTTTGGGTATGTAATGCACTTTTTATATGAGAAAATTTATTAAGATTAGAGGACATAGAAATTCTGACTATTTAATTAGAAAGGTATAAGAAAAATACCAGAAAGAGGATTACTTGCGATCTCATTTCAACATCATTATAATCTTAGTTGAGTATCATTAAAAATGTTATATAAAATAAATATGAAAAAAAGATTTATTTTTTTTACGAAATAAGATAACTTAATATAAGAACAATAAATCTTTGATGATTCAATATAAAAGCATATGGAATATCAAAGATGTATATATGAGAAAAAGACGTATATATGAAAAATATGTTAAGGGGAATCGTATTTTGAGAGAAAAAGAACTCATTCAATCCATTAGAGAAAATCCATTTCATTCAAAAGTATATTTTGAATATGCACAATATTTAAAGAAAAAGAATATAAACCAGGCATATTTATGCTTCGAAAACGGAATGGGTTATTGTACAGACTCAGGAGAATTAGAAAATGTAAAACAAGAAATAAAAAATTGCAGGAAGAGTCCATTTTTTGAAGTTCAAAATTGCAGTATCATTATACTGACATTTCAAAACATAGAGTACACAAAAAAATGTATCGAAAGCCTTCGGGAAAATGGATTACAAGACAGCTATGAACTGATTATTATTGATAACGGATCTGTCGACGGAACAAGAGAATGGTTACAGGAACAAAATGATATAAACGTATTTTTGAGTGAAGAAAATTTGGGATTTCCAAAAGGCTGTAATAAAGGGGCTTCTATTGCGAAACCAGGAAATGACTATTTGTTTTTAAATAATGATACGCTTGTTCCTCCAAATGCTTTGTTTTGGCTTAGAATGGGACTTTATGAAGATAAAAAAATTGGTGCAGCAGGTTCTGTTTCTAATTATATTTTAAAAAATCAAACGACAATGCCAAAAGAAATTCCTGTAAAAGAATGCATGAATTATGCGAAAAAATTTCCGCTGGAGGATGAAATATTATATGAAAATCGTCTTTTTTTGATTGGATATGCCATTTTGATAAAAGGAGCATGTTTCAATCAAGTAGAAGGATTTGATGAAATATATTCCCCTGGGAATTTTGAAGATCAGGATATTTGTTTAAAGATGATAGAGAAAGGATTCAAAAATATCCTTTGTTATAATAGTTTTATTTACCATTATAGCGGAAAATCATTTCAGGTAGGAAGTGAAGCATATAACCAAGTAATTGCGAGAAATCTGGAAATATTTTGCAACAGATGGACGTATGATTTTGGAAAAATAAGAGACGATTTATTGGATTTTATAAAAGAGGAACCAGAAAAAGAATTCGTTGTACTAGATGTTGGTTGTGGAGCAGGATGCACCCTGATGCGTTTACAGGGATTATATCAAAATATCAAATTACTTGGTTTCGAGAAAGAAAAAAGTTTAGTCGAATTGGTGAAAGGTGTTGCGCCTGTTATATGGTGTGATGTGGAAGAAATTAAAGCATATTCCCTGGAAAAAGAAAGTGTAGATTATCTGATTCTTGGAAATGTATTGGAACAATTAAAAAATCCAGAGCTATTTTTAAAACGAATAAAGCCATTCCTGAAAAAAAATTGCAAAATCATAGCAGATATATATAACATCCGAAATACAAGAATCATGGAGGGACTGCTACAGGGAAAATTCGAATATAGTCACAAAGGAATTCTGAATTACGCAAACATCCATATTTATACGCTAAATAATATGATAGATCTTTTCTATCAGTCAGGATACAATATCAAAGATATTACTTATGATGATAAAAGCAACTTTTATACACAAACAGAAAATTCCCATATAAATAAGATTTCTAATTTTTTAAAAGAAGAAAATCCAGAACTATGGTCAGCGGAGAGCTTTTGTATTTTAGCAGAACTCCAATCAGATTAAAGTGTCCAAATGACCCGGCGAAAGTATATAAATTAAATCACACAAACAAAATATGAAAATAGAACATACAATAACGCATATAAATAAATCATACAAATAAAGTATACAAAATAAGCACATAATAAAGCACATAAATTGAGCCTATAAAGAAAATATATAAAAGTTACTGAATAATTTCTAAAATACGTGCAAAACATTTTTCGAAACTATGCTGTTCCTTTGCTTTTTGATGCCCGTTTTGTGCAATGCGTATTCTTTCATCTTCATGTTCCAGATAATATAAGGTTTTCTTTACCAGATCGGCTTCGTCTTCATAAAAAACAAAATCTTCATCTGGAGTGAAATATTCTAAAAAATCTGATTGGAAATTAGTCATTAAAAATCCGCCAGCACCTAAAATATCCATGCAGCGAAGTGGAATACCTGTTTTTATGCTTCGCAGCGTAATATTTAAGTTGATCTTACTGTTATGGAAGACATAAGGCATTTCGGAATAATAGTCTACAGCCCCCATATTTGTTGCGCCAGGTATTTGAATAGAACGATCCAAGGTATAAAGTTTTAGTGGAGTTTCTTTGGAAAGTGCAGTTAAAAGAGACATGCGTTCCATCTGTGTAAGCTTTCGGTTAATAAAATAATTGGCATAAATGTACTGTGGAGTTTCTACACCCTGATAATCATTTTTATATGGAGATACACGGATCAAATCCTTAGTAATATCTTCGTTTAGAAGTTCTTCAATAAAGTTATAGCCATAGATTTTTAGCTGAGCTGCCATGATGCCATCCAGATATCCTTTGCTATAATCTTTAAGACCTGAGAGACGATCAAAGAAATTGTGGTCCTCATGATATAAAGCACCAACAAAAGATACATCTGCGGATAGTTTGTCTCTATCAAAGTCCTTTGTCATTAAAAAATCAATGATGGTAGAGTTAACAGGTAATACACTGTAATACACGGTATTTATTCCAGCATTTTTAAATTCTAAGTATTGTTGCTTATCAAATAAAAAGACATAATTATTTGGATTAATCAGTGTATAAGAATATAACATGACCTGTGGACTATCATAAACCAAAGCTACATACTTCATATGATGTCTTTTGCAGTTTTCTGACATGATAGCATAATAATTATAAGAAAAACAAAAATCGAAGGTTTGATTTTCTACGAATTGATCAAAGTAGTCATTAAAAGTTTCGCTTTTTCTTTCTAAATATTCTTTATGAAAAAACATGGTAACTTTATGCCCCATCTGTTCTAAAGTAAAAAGAACATCTATTTTTCCAAAACAAGGCCAGTCTAAATATAAAATGTTCATAGGAAATCCTTTCTAAAACAAAATAGTCCATGCAAATGAAAAATGCAAGGTTCAAAACTCACTTTAAAGAGAAAATGCAAGGTCTAAAATCTGCTGCATGCGAATTGTAAAAGTGTGGTATTTAAACAGAGTCTCATATCCATTTTGCGCAATTTCTCTTCGCATAGCATCATGTTCCTTATAAAAGCGAACTTTCTCATTTAACTCATTTAAGTCTGTATATACGTCAAAATCTTCGCCAATCGTGAAATTCTCTGCTAACTCTGTCTGATAATTTGTCAAGGCGAATCCACCACAGGATAAGATATCAAACAAACGGAACGGGATACCACTTCGAATAGGTTTGGAAGTAATGTTTAAATTAATAGCGCTTTCATGAAAAATAATTGGCATTTCGGTCAAACTTTTCGCAAATCCATGGTTGATAACGTTAGAAAAGCAGCTGGTATCACTTCCTGTATATAAATCAATTGTATGTTCTTTAGATAAAAAATGGAAAGTTTCAACGCGCTCTATGGCAGATACTTTATTACCCATATAAAGTTGTGCCATAATTTTTTTATCTGTTAAATAATTTTCCAAAGGATATGTAAAAAAGCCAGGAAGATGTTTTTTAAAATCAGTGACAATTTCATCGGTTAAAAGTTCTTCCAGAAAAAAATATCCATATACACGCATTTGAGCCTGCATAAGACCATCCAAATATCCAGTCAGATATTCTGGAGCATGAACTAGTTTATCGTAAGGGCTTTTTTCGGTGTATAAAGATCCGACAAAAGAGAGGGAATGTGTAAATCGCTTAAGATCATTTGCGGTTGCCGTTTTAATGATATTCTGGCGAAAAGAAGCATTTGCAGCAAGTGGCATATGAAATACACAATCAGGATTTAACGGATGAATTTCTTCGTATTGTGCTTTATCAAAAAGGAATGTACGATTCCAGATGTTTTTAATGGGTTTAAAGAAAATCTCCATTACAGGAGAATCTACGGTCCAGGAAATATAGCGGATTTTAAAAATATTACAGACTTCAGAAACCATAGGGAAGAAATTAATACTAAAAACACAATCAAAGTTTTGGGATAAAAGTGTATCACTGACTAATTTGACGGACTCTTCCGGTAATAATCCTTTGTTATGAATTTCTTCTGAAAGTTCAGCAACTTCATGTCCAAGTTCGCAAAAAGCATCGATAATATCGGGTTCACAAATGCTGCCATATCGGTAAAAGAGTATTTTCAATTTAAATCCTCCGTAACAGTTTTTATAATCTCTTGCAAACGATTAGTGTAAGAGTGCAGGGAGTAAATTTTTTTGTAACCATTCATGGCAATTGTAAGTCGCTCTTTTTCATGTGTCAGATAATAAGCAGTTTTTTGCTTTAATTCCTCTAAATCACGAAAAACCTCGATTTCCTTGCCGATTTCAAACAAAGAAGGAATTTCTTCCTGATAATTTGTCAAAACAAATCCACCACATCCCATGATATCGAAAATCCGCTGTGGAAGCCCGGTTTCAATGGAAGGAAGTGTGATATTCAAATTGATTTTACTTAGATAAAAAATCTTATTCATATCTGTTTCATAATTTACTCCAGAATGTGTATGAATGCCGTTTAGGTAGGGACTGGTGCTGGTAGTATAAAAATCAACATCATGTTGCTCACTAAGCGTATTTAAAACGGTTAAACGTTCCATTTCACCAAGCTTGCGGGATAAAACCAAAATACCAAGATAAAGATCCAGGTCGATATCAAAAGTTTTCCACTTATCAGACTGGAATGAATTCACCATAAAATCTACAACTTCAGGAGAAAGTCTTGGCCAGGGTCGTTTCTTGCTCCAGTCACAAAGATTTGACATAAGATAAGTCTTTAATTCCAGTGCAAGTGGTTCTGGAAAAGATTGTATGATATAATTATAACTGTTATTTTCATATAAATTTCCAACAAAAGAAATATCACTGGAATATTTTTTCTCATCTTCTTCTACGATTTCCAAAGCACCAGTTCTGGAAACATTGGTTGCCATTGGAAGATAATAAAGATGTGGAACATGCAATGCATGAAAATATTCATATTCCGATTTATCGAATAAAAAAATATAATTTGTAGGGTGTAAAACTGAAGTATGAAACAAGGAAATGAGTGGGGAATCATAAGTCCATGAAATATAAGGGATATGAAGTTTATAGCAAATATCGGCTGCATTTGGGAAAAAGAGATAAGAAATTAAAAATTGAAAAGAACCCTCCTGCAGTTTGTGCTCAATTGCCAGATATCCAGTTTCATTTTCAACAAGAGGATCGAAAGCATATTCCTCTACGGTTTCAACGGTGTGGCCTAGTTCTAAAAGTGCCCAGGGAATATCCATGGTAGACTTGGCTGTTTTTAAGAATAAAAAATTCATAATAAAAATCATCCTTTTTTACTATTTTTTGAATATAATAAATATAGCACAATTTAAGAAAAATGAAAATCTTATTTAGAAAAATCAAGCTTATGTCGATATTATTGAGAGAGAATAACACATCGTGTGGAAATAGAATGGAGATACTTCATGGATTTTGAAAAATTAGGGGTTGAAGAAAAAGTACAAAAAAGAGAAGAAAAATATAAAACCTGGGTTTTAGAATACAGAAATCATGTAGAAGAGAAACGAATACAGATCAATGAGTGGCTTTGTGTAGGTGACGAAGAAAGCATGCATAAGTTGTTGGAGCTATTTCATGATTCGTCTTTTATTATAAATTACAGGGAAGTCAATGATATTGCATATATGATGACAGCAGTTGGTATTTATGAGCAGGAGCTGCAAGAAGGTGTAAAAGAGACAATTTTTCAAAAATTTATACAGATTCAAACAATAAAAGAATATCTGATGGAAATAAAATTTTTGATATGGCGCATTGAATTTATGGTTACACCAAATGCACAAGAAGAATTGTTTGAGTTTATCAGCCAGACAAGAACATCCGTTCAGACAATTCTTTATATGGTACATATTTCTGGGATGGATAAATTTGCTTTGCTGACGAATTTGGCAGGTTTGTTTTTAGATCATGGAAATACAATCTATGCATTTAAAATTTTAAAATATGCAAATGAAGTAAAACCGGGAGAAGAGATTATTTTGTGCTTTATGGCACAGATTTGTATGGAGAACAACCAGAAAAAAGCAGCGGCAGACTGCTTGCGACAGATATTACATCCAACACAGATTGCAGAATCTATGGGAAAATCATGTGGAGAAAATGACTTACACCGGATGTCCGTAAAAACAGTAGAGGCAATATCGGATACCAAATGCCAGGAAAATAAAATTGCATTTATTACCTGCGTGAATGATGAAGCAGCCTATGAAGAGTGCAAATATTTCTTGCATCGATTAGAAATTCCCAAAGGGTATCAAATCGAAATCATTCCTGTTTATGGAGCAAAGTCTATGACAAGTGGATACAATGCAGCTATGAAAAAAACGAATGCAAAGTATAAAGTATATTTGCATCAGGATGTATTTATATTAGAAGAAAAATTTTTATACTACATATTACATACGTTTTTAGAAGATGAAACGGTTGGAATGGTTGGAATTTGCGGAACACAGGAAATCCCAGAGGATGGGATTTTTTATAAAGTATGGAATCGTGGAAGTTTTTATTCCAATGAGGATATCATCACAAAAAATATGGGAAAATATAGTTATAAGTATCCTGAAAATTTACAGGCAGTCGCAGTCGATGGACTTTGTATATCCACACAGTATGACTTGTCGTGGAGAGAAAAAGAGTTTGATGGATGGGATTTTTATGATGTATCGCAATGCTTTGAATTCCAAAAGGAAGGTTACAAGGTTGTTATACCATATCAGGAACATATATGGTGTCTGCATGACAGTGATTATGCAAAATTAAATCATTATGCAAAATATCGAAATATTTTATCACAGGTGTATCAACCGACATTACCTGAGTTTGTTCCAGCAAAGGAAATCATATTTGATAAGGATGGCTACGAAAAAGGTCTGGAATACATTAAATCATTTGAGCAAATGTTTCAAAAAGATAAGAAGAAAGCTTTTGAACAGATATGGGAAGTAGAACCAAGACAGGTTTCAAACAGACAATTTTTTTACGTAAAAGCAGCAGCACATATTTTTGAGGAAGAAACGAAATTTGGGGAAGGGGATTTTTTGTCAGGCTGTCATACATTTTTAGATATTGTCCATAAATATAAGGAACTTGAATATTTCATTCGAAGGATGGAATATCCAACAGAAGATAAATTAAATGGTCTGGAAGAAAAAATAAAAAGAAATGAAGTTTCTTTGCCGGCAATCCTAAATATTCTTTTTGAGAAAGGAATTGAAAAGAAAAGAGTTGTATCAAATTTGCTGATTATATACAAAAATCTGGATATGCAAAAGCAAGTTACAGTTCTGAAAAAACTTATGGAGGCAGAATCTTATGAATAAGAATAAAATATGTTTCATTTTATGCGCAAATCAGGAAAGATATTTTCAAGAATGCTTATTATATATCAACGAACTTTTGATTCCAGAAGAATTTGAAGTTGAGGTTTTATCCATTCAAGATGCAAAATCCATGACAGCTGGCTATAATGAAGGTATGCAGTCATCGGATGCAAAATATAAGGTATACCTGCATCAGGATGTGTTTCTTGTAAATAGGAATTTTATTTTTGATATTTTGAAGATTTTTTCAGATGAAACAATTGGTATGATTGGAATGGTAGGAACACCAAAGATGCCAGAAAGCTGTATTATGTGGGATGATACACGTGTAGGACGTATTTACAGTAGCAATTTGTTTTTAGCAGGGCCAAGTGTGATCGGAGAAATAAGAGAAGAATATGCTCAGGTAGAAGCAGTAGATGGACTTCTAATGGTTACCCAATATGATATACCATGGCGTGAAGATTTGTTTCAAAAATGGGATTTTTATGATATTTCTCAAAGTTATGAATTTCGAAAGAAGGGATATAAAGTAGTTGTTCCAAATATCGTGATTCCCTGGTGTATCCACGACGATGGAGTGATGAACCTGGAAAATTATTATGATGAAAGAAGAAAATTTATTGCAGAATACAGAGGGTAAAAAAGGAAATAAATCTTTTGAAGTAAGCGTTATCATTCCAACTTATAATCGGGCAGAGCTTCTAAACAGAGCCATTGAAAGTGTTTTAAATCAAACATACGATAACACAGAAATTATTATAGTTGATGATGCATCTACAGACCACACAAAACAGTTAATCGAAAACCTTCAGAATAATCGAATTCATTATATTTATAATGAAAAAAATATGGGTGCATCAGCAGCCAGAAATATTGGAATAAAAAAGGCAAAATCACAATTAATTGCGTTTTTGGACAGCGATGATGTATGGCATAAGGACAAACTGAAACTTCAGGTAGAGGCTTTGAAAAACGCACCGGATACGGTAGGTATGGTTTATTGCGAATATAAATATTATCAAATAGATGGATCAAGCGGGGTATGCCCGGATAAAGATATACCATTAGCCTTGAAAATGGGTGATATGTTTCTTTCTCTGCTTATTTTACCGATGATTGGAACACCATCAATGCTTATTCGAAAGAGCTGTCTGGAACACGTTGGGTTATTTGATGAATCTTATCCATGTCTGGAAGATTATGAACTGTCTTTGCGCATTGCAAAAGAATATGACATTGCTTTTGTGCCACAGGTCTTGTTTGAAGCGTATGCAAGATCTGAGAGTGTTACAAATAATGTAAAAGGAATGTTTGAAGCAAAAATTGCTATTATGAAGAAATATTATGCAGATTTAAAACAAAATAATTTACTTGATGTTGTAACAGCTGCATTACTTGAAAAAGCCCAAGAATTAGGCATAAAACAAGAGGTAAACGATTATCTGAAACAGCAGTTAAGCGCAGAAGAAAAATAGGAGTTTTTATGAACAATGTGACGTTTAGCATCATAGTTCCCTGCTATAATGTAGAAAAATATATAGAAAAATGTGTAGAATCGTTGTTACAGCAAACAATCGGTTTACCGTCTCTGGAAATTATTCTCATAGATGATGCATCCGTGGATCAGACCGCTGAGAGAATCAGACAATATAAAGAAGCTTATCCAGATACAATAAAAGCAGTTTTTATAGATAAAAACAAAAAACAGGGTGGCGCTAGAAATGAAGGCTTAAAGATTGCAAAAGGAACTTACATTAGTTTTGTCGATGCAGATGACTGGGTGGCGCTCAACATGTATGAACTTCTAAATGAATATGTGAAAAGTTCAAGCCCCCAGATTATTCAGTTTTCTCATTACGATGTATATGCTGAGCAAATGAATTATATCAGCGGCTGTGTTATTCCAGGTGAGGTTCAAATCGAAGATATAGCTATGCGTAAATTGTTTTTAATGGCAAATGTATTAACGTGTGGCAGTCAGATGAAAGTGTATAAACGAGATTTTCTTGAAAAAACAGGAGTCTTATTTCCAGAGAACGTTATTTATGAAGAACCATATTTTGTTTATCCCCAGTTCTTATATCTGGATAGTTTTGTGAGCCTGAAAGAACCGCTATATTATTGCAGAATTCATAAGGATAGTACTATGCAGATTACAAAGCAACAGATAGAAAATTTGCTGTATCATCCCATTGTTCAAAAACTTTTATTTGAAAGTTTACGGCAAAGAAAAGATGTCTTTTTGCAGTATTATAATGAAATAGAGTTCTATTTTTTACTGACATATTATATCGAAACGCTATATTTTTCTGGAAATGAAAATAAAAAAATTGCATATGATTTTTTCTGTGAGATGCAGCAAAATGTAAAAATGTTATGTCCGCGCTGGAAGGACAACCCATATTATGCCATGCAGGAAAATCAGGTTTTTTATGAAATATTATTGACAAGTGAACAGAAAATTTTAAAAGATAAATTAAATGAGTTATGTGAAAGCACAGTAGATAAATTAAAAAAGTGGGAGTTCGTAAATGGATGAGCATAAAATAGCATTTATTGTCTGCACAAATGATGAGATATATTTACAGGAATGTATTTATTATATAAACCGTTTGGAAGTTCCATCCGGTTATGAAATAGAATTTTTTTCTGTGACAGAAAGTTCGTCTATGTGCAATGGATACCAGATCGCAATGAAAAGTAGTACAGCAAAATATAAAATATATCTTCATCAGGATACGTTTTTGATTCATACAAAAATGCTCTATGAAATGTTGGATATATTTTTAGATGATAGTAAGATGGGACTTCTTGGAGTAATAGGAGCGACACAATGGAATAAAGACGGATATATGTTAAGTTCCTGGGATACAGGCTGTATTTTTGAGAATATACCACCTCTTTTTACAAGCTATAAACGAGTGGAACAAAAAAACAGAGTGTATCAGGTAAAAGCAATTGATGGTCTGATTATGATGACTCAATACGACATTAGCTGGAGAGAAGATATTTTTGATGGGTGGGATTATTATGATATTTCACAATCGCTGGAATTCCAAAAACGGGGGTATCAGGCAGGAGTTGTCAATCAAAAAGAACCCTGGTGCTATCACTGCAATCACTATAGTAAGGTAAAAAATTATTATCGATATAAAGATATATTTATAAAAGAGTATGAAAGCCTTTTACCAGAGTTGCATTTACGAGATGAAAAACGTCAGTTGCAGAACGCAGATTACATGAAACTTCATTTGGAAAAAGAACAGCTGGGCGAGCTTTTGGTGAAAAATTTTAATCGCAAAATAGAAGAAGGAAATATAAGAGAAGTTTTAGATGAGCTAAGACAAGAAGAGAAGCTGGCAGATTTTGAATGTCTGAAAGAATATAAAATGCTTCAGATTATTCGTGATTTGGAAAAGAAGCTATTAGAAAAAAGTGTTTTTGTGACATCGAAAAAATCTCTGGAAGAAATGTTAGAAGATATACATGAAATCCTGTTTTTACTAAAAAGAATCGAATTTCGTGCACAGACCAAAGAGGTAGAAGTACATTTATTGAAGTCAAAATATACATCAGTTGCAGTTCTTGCAGTAATTACAATTTATACGTTTGATAAAACATATGTCAAAGATCAATTAGGTTATGCAGGGGAAGGATATCTATGGAAAGATTGAGCAAGGAGGGGGAAATGAAAGAATTATATTCGGACAAGCTGTATTATAATCTTGCATTGGAAAAAGAAAACGTAAATATAAATCAAGCGTATTTATGCTATCAGCATGCTGCTTTTTATGCCAAGGAATCTGATAAAGTAATATATCATAAAAGGATGAAGGAAATTTGTGAGATGGAAGGATTTGCAGTTGAGGATATGTCAGTTATTCTTTTATCTTATCAGGATGTGGAAACAACGAAAAACTGTATTCAGTCTATAAAAGAAAATGAAGATATGTCATGTGTCGAGCTGGTAGTGATTGATAATGCTTCTACAGACGGCAGCGCAGAATGGGTGCAGGTACAATCAGATATGAAAAGCATTTTAAATGATAAGAATCTGGGATTTCCAGCTGCCTGCAATCAGGGAATTGAAGTAGCAGAGAAAAAAAATGATGTTTTACTTTTAAATAATGATACCCTGATTCCACCAAATGCATTTTTCTGGCTTCGCATGGGATTATATGAGTCAAAGGATACCGGAGCGACTGGAAGTATTTCAAATAATGTTGCTAATTATCAGAACATAAAGGAAATGAATGTTACAGATAAAGAATATCTGGAGTATGGAGAAAAATATAATACTCCAATGGAGTATCCTTATGAATTGAAAAGCTGGCTGGTAGGATTTTGCGTTTTACTGAAAAGAACGATATTAGAGCAGACAGGATATCTAGATGAAAGGTTTACGCCAGGCAACTTTGAAGATAATGACCTTGGAACAAGAATTAATCTGATGGGTTTAAAACAGCGATTATGCTTAAATAGTTTTGTATTTCATTATGGAAGCAAAAGCTTTTCAAAAAAATCGGAAAAATTTCTTACATTATATGAAAACAATACCGCAAAATATGAACAAAAGTGGAATATGCATCCTTATAATCATACATATATTCGAATAGAAGAACTATCTTTTATGCCACAAAGCAATATGGATAAAATGCGAATATTAGAAGTGGGATGTGGCTGTGGTGCTACACTTGGAAGATTAAGACGAATATATCCAAATGCAGAAATAGTAGGGATTGAAAAAGAAGTGTTACAAAGTAAAATTGCTTCACAGATTGAACCGACAATTTGTGGTGATATTTTAGATCTGGAATTGAAAAATATAGGAACATTTGATTATATATTATTAGGAGGAATTTTTGAACATATCAGTGAACCACAAAAACTGCTGGGAATTGTAAAGACATTATTAGTACCGCAGGGAATTATTATTTCCAGTAGTTATAATTTTATGAATCCACAGATTTTAAAAAAAATTGCAGATGGAAATATGGAATACACAAATGAAGGGATTTTAGATAGGAAACATATTCGATTTTATACGATTCAGACGATACTGGATGAATTTTCAAAAGCACAGATATCCGTAACGGATATTACATTTCAAACAATAAAATTATCATTGGAAGAAGAAGAATTCTTAAATTATATATTGCAGATGAATTATGCGGTAGATAAAAATCAGTATTTAGCTTATCAATATATTACCAAAGCCTGTGTGCTTTAGAATGAGGGAAAATGAGTATAAAAAAAGTAACAGTTATCATACCCTGTTATAATGTGGAAAATTATATAGACAGGTGTCTGAACTCAGTTGTAAAACAAACAATTGGATTAGACGCAATGGAAATCATATGTGTGGATGATGATTCCACGGATGGAACTTTTTTTAAATTAAAGCAGTGGAAGTCAGAATATCCAGATCATATACTTGTAATTAAAAATAAGAATAATGAAAAGCAGGGAGCATCTAGAAACAAGGCGTTTGCACTTGCGAAAGGTGAATATATTGGATACGTGGATTCAGATGACTGGATTGAGCCAGACATGTATGAAAGAATGTATGAGAAAGCAAAAGCCTATCAATGCGATATTGTTCATTGTGAGTACAAACGGGATAGTGGATTTGATGGAAACGAAGATAGTCTGGCGAAGGCAGAAACAAATAACCAGGACAAAATACTTTATATTGAAAATGAAATCGAGCGCAAAAAATTTATTGTTTCCGCCTGCATAGGATATTATTGTATGAATAAACTCATAAATGCAGAATTTTTGAGAGAAAATAATATTTATTTTCCAGAAAAATTAGCCTACGAAGATTTATTCTGGGGTTCACTTATTTATTTATATGCAACCAGAATATATTTTATAAACCAGGTGTTTTATCATTATTTTACCAATCCAGCTTCAACTGTACTGCAAAAAAATGTATCTTATCAATTTGATATTTTGCAAATCATGCGTTTACGGATAGAGGAATATAAAAAACGAAATGTATGGGATAAATTTCAAAGTGAAATTGAGTTTGAACTACTGGTTTCAGGCTATTTAAGCGCTGTAAAAATTTTCTTTACAAGATTTACAAAAGTCCCATTTGAAAAATTTTATGAGTTGCAGGTCATGATGAGGGATTGTTTTCCGAATGCATCGAAAAATCCATATATAACAGAAAATTTAACCCAAATGCAGCAGTTGACAATTTCGCTCATTCAAAGTCACCTGTCAGTTGAGGAATTAAAAGATTTAAAAAAGATTTTAAACTTAAAATTAGAATAAAAATGCTTTCCTAAATATAGGAGAGCATTTTTTGTATCTGTATCTCATAGGAATAGTTTTCGCGGATCGTTTGAAATCCATGTGCGGCAATTTTCATACGTTCCTGTTCGTGAGTCAGATAAAACTGAATTTTATCCAGTAAATCTTTTTCATCTTCAAAATAAACAAAATCCTGTTCAGGAACAAAAGCATCTACAAGTTCACTTTGAAAATTAGAGAGTAAAAAACCACCAGCACCCAGAATATCCATGCAGCGCAAAGGAATTCCAGAGGTAATAGAACGAAGAGAAATATTTAAGTTTATTTTCGAATGATTAAAAATTTGGGGCATGGTTTCATAATAAGAAATAAAACCGTGGGCAGCTGCTTTTGGGCAAAGAACATTTGTATTTGAACCGCTGTAGATATCCAGAGGAAAATGTTCACTTATCAGATTCAAATATTTATTTCGTTCCTGACAAGTGAGCTGTTGCTGAAATAAAAACAAACAGAAATCGTGAAACGAAATCTGATATCCATCCATTTGTGCATAATCAATATAAGGTTTTAGAGCTGATAAAAAATCAGTAGTTAAAAGAGTTGATAATAAATCCATTCCCCATATTTTTCCCTGTGCAGATAAAATACCCTGAATATATCCTTGCAGATAATCTGGCAGGTAAGATATATTAGAAAACATATTGTTTTCATAAAAACTTCCTACAAAGGAAATATTGTGCATGAATGATTCCACTGGAAAAGAAACAGGAATATACTCTTTTAAACGGGTGGTATTTGCGGCAAGTAATAAATGGTATATGTGATTTACATGGCGTTCTTCCAAATCATGGTACTGTACTTTATCGAATAAAAAAATGCGATTGCAATCATTATACACACTCTTGGAAAACAATGAAAAGTGAGGACAGTCATATATCCAGGAGAAATATAAAATCTGATCTTTTTGACAGATGTCAGATAGGACAGGAAAAAAATTAAAGCTGAAAACGAGATCGGGTTTATGCGTTATAAAAACGTTGTGAAGCTGTTCAAAAAACAATTCATCCTGATTGTAATCTTTAAATGGATACGTTATTTTCAGGACACGATGACCAAGTTGCAGTAAGACCTGTTCAATGTCATGTTCGGAATTTTCTCCCCAAAAGTAATATAAGATGGTCATACATACTCCTTTACTAGTTTTTTATAGATACTATTATATGAAAGAACAAAAAATAAAGCAATATAACTGGAAAAATATAGAATATAGTTAATTATATGTTGAAAAAATACGATATAATAGTTAGAATTGAATAGAAGGGACGGTCTTAATAAAAGATCGGGGTATAGAATCATGGATGATCAAAAAAGAGAGATAATTGAAGCGCTTGAAACATTAGTAGAATATAGTCCTAAACTATTGAAGGCATTAAAATCAATTTCAGAAGAATTAAGAGAAAACAGACAGCCGGATACAGATGAGTATATCAAAACCATTTTAAAGGGTATGAATTGGGAAATTCAGATTATGAATGCGACGATTAATTATTTAAATGAAGAAGAAATTCTTATTGATAAAGAAAAATTTAATTCAGCCTTAATTGAATTTAATACAGCATTCCAAAAAAATGATGATAAAGTACTGGCAGACCAGTTTGAAACAAATATTTTACCATTATTTGAAGCATTTGAAAAAGCTGCAAAAAGAAAAATTGCTTAAATTGATTGAAATAAAAGGCATTCATGGAAGACTATGAATGCCTTTTTAGACGTTAGGAGATATGCGATGATTGATATCCGAGGGAAAAAAATCCTTATTATAACACATCAGCTTTCGGAAACCGGAGCACCATTTGCGCTACTTGAATTTATGGAAGCTGCGATATATCAGGGAGCAGACTTGCAGGTGATATCTATGTCAGATGGGGTCTTGTCAGAAGAACTCAAAAAGCGCAACATCCCTTACTTGATAAAATCGCAATTTATGGGAGAAGAAGGAAAAGAATTTGTTAAGCGTACACAGCAATTTGATTTAGTAGTAGTCAATACATTATTAACGTATGAAGTGATTCATCTGCTTAAAAATACATTTGTTCCTGTCATCTGGTGGATTCATGAGGGGGAAAATTATTTTAATTATTTTAAAGATGTGCTGCCTGATTTTAAAAATATAGGGGACAATATTTTTATTTATGCAGTTAGTCCTCTTGTCGCGCAGATTTTCCAAAAACAATTTGATATAGATGTAGAAATACTTTCGTTTGGTATCACAGAAGAAGTAAGAGAAACCTCTTTTGTGAAACACGATAAGATAAAATTTTTAACAGCAGGAACGTATTCCTACTTAAAAGGACAGGATATTTTGATAGAAGCGATTCAAGACCTGGACAAAGAGATTCTAAATCAGTGTGAGTTTCATTTTTGTGGCAGTGAAGATGTGAAAGATGAAGAGATTTTTAACAAGATAACGGAGGCTGCAAAGCAAAATTATCCGATAGAAATACTTCCGTTTATGAAAAAACAGGAATTTTTGCAATATTTAGAAACAATGGATTGTCTGATTGTTCCTTCCCGTTTGGATACCGTATCTTCGGTAGCGGTTGAAATGCTTATGAAGGAAGGCGTTTGTATATGCTCAGATACCTGTGGTATTAGCAGCTATATGGAAAAACAGAAGATTGGACTTATTTTTAAAAATGAAAATGTAAAAGACCTGGCGGATAAAATAAAAGAATTCTATTTGAAAAAAGAATTTTATGAAGGACAAAGAGCAGGAGCAAAAAAAGTATTCCAAACATATTTTTCAATTGATGTATTTTATAAAAAAGTGAAACATATTCTGGAAACAACTTTAGCGATGAATCAGAACTATTATAAAACATTAGAATGTATCAATCAGGACAGATGGGATGAAGCATTAACTACGGCGGTTTTTATGCTGGAAAGACCATTTTGCGATAAAGTGGCAGTACTATTAGCATATATAAATTTTTATTTTGGAGATAAAGATAGTGCATTATCCATGATTCAAAGAGGAATGGAATATAATCATAAAAACTATGAACTGTATTTTATGTTGGGAAATTATTATAGACCATTTGATACGGATAAAGCATTATTTTACTATAAACAGGCGTATTGCCTTTGCGAGGATGTTATGCTAGCGGAAGATAGATTGCTTATTTGGGAAGCAATTGAACAAATCGGTAGCGCAGAATAAAGGAGTCAGTGTGAATACGATTAAAATTTATATCATGACACATAAAAAGTTTCAGGAACCAGAAGAAAAGATATATAAACCCTTACAGGTAGGAAAAGCACTTCATCCTGATCTGGGATATGATGGAGACGACACAGGAGACTCTATATCGGCTTTAAATCCATATTATGGGGAATTGACCGGACTATACTGGATTTGGAAGAATGACACGGAAAATGACTTCGTAGGGCTATGCCATTACAGACGGTTCTTTGTAAAAGAAAATCATCAGCTCTTGCAGGAATCAGATTACAAAAAAATTTTTGAAAATTATGATGTAATCGTATCAGATACAGCCAATACAAAAGAAAGCTATTTCGAAGAGTATAAAAAAGCACATTATATAAAAGATTTGCTTTTGATTCGGGATATTATAAAAATAAAATATCCACAGTATGGAGCTACATTTGATTATCTGGTGGCACAGAACAAATGCTACTATGGTAATTTGTTTGTGGCTTCAAAACAAATTTTTGATGCATATGCCCAATGGCTTTTTTCTATCTTTTTTGAAGCACAAAAGCAAATTGACGTGGAAACTTATGATGATTACCACAAACGGGTTTTTGGATTTATATCAGAAGAACTGCTTATGGTATGGCTTGTGTATAACAGGTACAATATATATGAGTCAAACATAGGCGTTACAGAGGAAAAAGCAGAAACGGTAGAGTTAAAGCTTGCGCTTACCCAACTGGTAAAGAATGGTCAGTTTACCCAGGCAAGAGAACTCTTTTATGAATTCACCAATATCAGACCAGATGTAAGACTTGAGATGTCAGATATTTTTGGAGAATTGCCGATTATGGAACAGTTACTTTATATTTTAGAAGAAGAAGCAAATAATTATATAAATGGAACTTATTCCGTTACAAACTATCTGCCGGATATGGTAAAACATTATAAGAAAATGCTGGAAATTTTTTCTGATATAAAGGAAGAAAAGAAAGACTTCACCCTAGAGGAAGCTGAGTATATAAAAAGAAACAGACTTTCTGGAATCTTTGCGAGTGTAATTTTTTTAAATAACCCGGAAACGTCATTTGATAAAGTGAAAGTAAAACAAAAATTAATCCAATTTTTTGAACAGGAAGAGGAAATAGAATCCGCCAATCAGATGAAGCAGCTTCCATTTTAGAAACAGGAGTATATATGAAAAAAATTATTTTTGCAGTTGGTGTATACGATACTACAGATTTGTTTTCCAGTTGCTTAAGCAAAGCATTTGAGAAAATGGGATTTGAAAGCATATTTTTGGATTTGAGTCAGATACAAGATTCACTTAAAAAACTAGGAAAAATACCACCAGAAGAAATATTTGCAGCAGTTGTATTTAACAATCTGGCATATCGGATAGAACTTGAAGAAGGCGTGAATTACTGGGAAAAAGAAAAAATACCATATGTGAATATTTTGATGGATCATCCGTTTCACTATAAAAAGCACCTGGAATGTATACCGGATACAGCAATCGTTATATGCACAGATAAAAATCATGTAACCTTTTTACATACATACATGCCGGATTTAAAGCAGGTATATTTTCTGCCACATGCAGGTGTGCTTCTTCATGAGAATGTAAAACCAATAAAAGAGCGTAAGATACCTATATTATATGCAGGTTCCCTTCCATTTGCATCCGCAGGGCTTCTTGTGCCGGATTTATCGGCTATTACGAGCTTTGACGCAATTGATTTAAGCAAGCGTGTGCTGGACTCCTTGATCAAAAGTCCCGAGCAAACAACAGAAGAGGCAATTTTATCCTATTTATCAGAAAAAAAGCTTGTTTTTTCAATGGAAGAAACCTATGAGATTATATATAAAATGAGATTTCTGGATTCGTATGCAACCTCTTATTTTCGGGAACAGTCCATTCGCCTGCTTGTAGAAAATGGCTTTGACGTAACGGTATATGGTAGTGGGTGGGACATTTGTGAATGGACAAAGAACCTGCATTTTAAATATATGGGAAAAGTATTGGCTCCGGAAGTCCTCTTACTTATGCAGGATAGTAAAATCGTACTTCATACACAGACATGGTATAAAAACGGTGCGCATGACAGGATATACAATGGTATGCTTTCAAAAGCGTGTGTCGTGAGCGACACGTCTTTGTATTTAAAAGAAACGCTTCAAAATGAAAAAGAAATTATTTTTTTTGAACGTGAAAATATAGAAAAACTACCGCAGATAATAGATCATTTACTTTGCAATCCAGATAAGATGCAAGAAATTGCGGATACAGGTTTTTTGCATGCGAAAGAAAACCATACGTGGGAGGTTCGGGCGAAAGAAATACGAACCATAATAGAAAGCTGCCGCAAGGAAGACTAGAATCTAAAAACGATACTGTTATAAAAGAGAACAATAGGATAATCAGGCAATTGCGAAACTTATTTTATATAAAATTTTAAAGTGAATATTACCAAAAGAAGGCTCCAATGCAGTGGCAAGTCGCCATTATTTTGGTAAATTCACTTAATATATCAAGTTCTTAAATGGTTTTGCAATTGCATAAATTGAATTATAAAAAGCTGGGAGGTAGTATGGAACTATCCATATGTATCATTGTAAAAAATGACGAGGTGGCATTGGAAAAATGTCTAAAGAGCTTAGCGCCTTACGAAGTAGAAATTGTTATTGTAGATACTGGCTCCACAGACAAGACTAAGAAAACAGCCAAAAGATATACAGACAGTGTGTATGATTTCAAATGGTGTGATGATTTTTCCAAAGCAAAAAATTATGCTGTTCACCTGGCGAAAAATGAAATGGTACTGGTTTTAGATAGCGATGAATGGATCGAATCGCTGGATGAAAAGGAGCTTTGCAAACTCATGCAAAAAAATCAGGGGCAGATAGGACGCATACAACGGGTGAATTTACTGGAAAAAGACGGAATACCACAAGATAATAAAGAATGGATTCATCGCATTTTTTCAAAAGAGCATTTCATGTATGAAGGAAAAATACACGAGCAGGTAATTTCTAAGAGGAAACAAGAATATCTGACATATCAGGCTCCAATTACGATTATGCATACTGGGTATCTTGGAACAAAAGAGAAACTGGAGGCAAAGGCAAAACGCAATTTGACGCTTTTGCTTTTGGAACTGAAAGAAGAGGAAGAAGATCCATATATTTTATATCAAATAGGAAAAAGTTATACACTTTTAAAAGATGCACAAATGGCATGTACCTACTTTTCAAAAGCACTTTCATTTGATTTAAATCCAAAATTAGAGTATGTGACAGATATGGTGGAATCCTATGGATATGCTCTTTTATCAGCGAATAGAAACAAAGAAGCATTAGCATTTGAACAAATTGCAGATACATTTTCGGATACAGCTGACTTTGTTTTACTCATGGGATTTATATACATGAATAATGAAATGTTTGATCTGGCGGTTGCTGCTTTTGTGAAAGCAACAACAATAGAGAGAGCAAAAACAACTGGAGCAAATTCTTTTTTGGCATATTATAATGCCGGAGTTGTGAAAGAGTGCCTTTGCGATGTGGATAACGCATGCAGATTTTACAAAAAATGTGGAAACTATCAGCCAGCACTGGCTCGTCTTGCAGTAATAGAGTCAGAAAAATCAAAATAAAAGGAATAAAACCAATATGAAAATTTTGATTTATAAATGGAAAGCATATAATTATGAGGATATCATTCATACGTTCATGCGGATGGGGTGCGATGTTGAAATTATAGAACAAAAGTTAATTAGCTATGACGAAGATGAAAAATTTGAAGAAATTTTATTCCTGAAATTAAATGAAAAGAAATACGATTTTGTATTTACAGTAAATTACTTTGCCCTGATTGCAAATGTATGCAAAAAAGCAATAACAAAATATGTTTCGTGGTCCTGTGATAATCCGCTGATTAGTATGTATCATCAATCCGTGTTTTCCCCATATAACTATATCTTTTTATTTGATAAAACAAATTATCTGGAATTTAAAGGTATGGGAGTAGCACATGTATACTATCTTCCACTTTGCGTAGATACAGACCGAATCTGGAATTTGCTTAATGACTCCAAAGATCTTGGTGCGTATCAAAACGATGTTACGTTTGTTGGAAGTCTTTATGAAAGAAACACATATGATAAATTAAAACCAGTTTTACCGCTTTATTTAAAAGGATATCTGGAGGCAGTTATGCAGGCACAGATGAGTATCAGTGGGGGTAATATTGTAGAAGATATGCTGACATCCGAAATATTGGAAGAGATTTCAAAATATTTTCAGCTGAAGAAATCGAAAGATTCCTTTTCAAACCTGAGTCTGATTTTTTCAACAACGGTATTGGGATTTAAAATAGCGCAGCTGCAGAGGAAAAAATCACTGATCGCATTAGCAAAGTATATGCCAATATCAATATATACAAACAGTAATACAAAAGATCTGATAAGAATCCAAAACAAAGGTTCCATTGATTACTGGTCACAAATGCCAAAAGTATTTTCGCAAAGTAAAATAAATCTGAATTTTACCATTCCAAATATAAAAAGTGGATTACCTCTTCGAGTATGGGATATTTTGGGTTCAGGTGGTTTTCTGATGACAAATTTCCAGGCAGAGATACCAGATTTTTTTGAAGAAGGGAAAGACCTTGTATGCTTTGACGGCGAGAAAGATTTAACGGAAAAAACATTATATTATTTATCTCATGAAACAGAGCGTGCTCAAATTGCAAAAAATGGATATGAGAAAGTAAAAAAATTACACACGTATAGGCACAGAATAGAAGAAATCATAAAGATAGTAACAGAATAGAAATAGTAGGTGGATAAAAGCGGTAACAGAATAAAAATAAAAGTCGGTTTCCACATTGTAGCTCAGATGGAAACCGGCCTTTCTTTTTGTAAATTCACATATTATAGATTATAGCAATGTAAAAAGATTGTTCCTATTTCAGAGAAGCATATTTTGCGATACCAATTTAGCAATACCGATCTAGCAGTAAACCAGAATAAAGACCGATTACATAAGGATTCACAAAATTTTTATTGTTGCTGTTTTTGTAGGAAATTAAAATTTTATCGACATAGGACATCGGATTTAAAGAGGCGGCATTTGCCTTGTCTTGTAATGTGCTCTTGAATTTATTTAAGGTTGAAAAACAACTCTCAGCATCAGGAGAAGACACAGCTTCTGTTAATACATCACGGTTGACGGTTAAATATCCATCATCGTCTGAAGTCAGACCAATCGAAGTTAAAGCAGTTTTGCAACGAGCAGAAGCACTTTGTATATCCGTATAAAGCTTTTGGCTGTTTTGTTGTGAGCTGGAGTATTCTTTGGCAACGTCTAAAATGGAATTGTAAGAATGTACCAGTTTTTGAACGTTATCAGCAACTGCGTCAGCATCAGCCTTAAAACCAATAATAGCAGGAGTATCATCTGCACTTATACTTTTTAGCGTAAGTTCAAATTGGTTGTTTACAGTAAATGTATTGGAATAAGATGTGTGTTCCTCTCCATTTAACAAAAATGAAGAATTACCAGCATCTTGTGACACATGATCAATACCCAGTAAATCAATAACGGATTTTGAAGCTTCGGACTGATCTGGATAAATCGAAAACAGATAATTCTCATTTTCAGCAAGCCCGGTTTGTTCGGAAGTAATTTGCAATGCATGAAAAGAAGAATCTTTTTTTACAATATCAGCATTCAAACCAATGTTTGAGTGATTTACAAGCTTTGCAATTTTATCTAAAAGCGATAAATTATTGTCAGAAGCTGTAACATTAAACTGAAATTCATAAGATCCAGATGTGGTATGTAAATTAAAAGAATAGCTTCCCGGTACTAAAGGAGTAGCAGAATCAGACAAAAAATTCCCTTGGTTTACCTGAGGTTTTGCCAATTGCTGAATCAATAGATGAAAATCATCAGCAGTTGAGTCTTTGTCTCCGGTGCCAACATATTCAGCAGTAACAACATTTTCCTGACTGGATACAGCAATTTTTTTTTCAAAAGAACCCCTTGGGTCATCGCTTCCGTCTGAGAGAGAGGCAATGGTATTTTGAATATTTCTGGCAGACTCTTTAATATCAATTGCAAACTTCTTGACGTCAGATTTGGCAGAAAGCTTATATAAAGGAGAGTCCTTGTTTAATTTTATAATGCGGTTATATGTATTCCGCAACTCACTTTTTTTATGCGTGTCATAACGGGACACTTTGGAAGTACCATAAGTTGTCAGATAATACATGTATGCAGAATCAATTTTAGCCATTGCGTGTCCCTCCTTTCATCCTTGAAATGAGTGCGTGATATACTTGCAGCAACAATAGAATATAAATCCGTTTATATTTACACTATTATATCATAAAAAATAATGAATTACATTAAAAATAAGATAGACATTAAGTAACAAATATATTTTGTAATATCTCGGCTATAAACATATAAAACTTTAGCAAAAATAACAAAAAGTATGTTTTGACAAAAAATATAATAAAGTATTTGAAAGCTATGGTTAGGAAATAAGTCACATATATTGATATCTAATATAATGTTTGTTATACTAAAAAATAGAAATGAATAAAGAAATTGAATATAGATGGAATTGAATTTTATGTTAAGACTAATAATAGCATTACAAATACAATATTTGTGTATTTTATTTAATGAGGAGAGCAAAGATGTTAAGAAAAGATAAGGTTGACTTTATTGTTTGCTATAATAATGAATTGTATTTAAAAGAATGCATGAAATATATTTCATTCTTAGAGATTCCAGATGGAATAGAAATAGATGTTATTGGTATTGCAGAAGCTGACAGTATGGCAAGTGCTTATAATGCAGCTATGGATGAATCAAACGCTAAATATAAAGTGTACATGCATCAGGATGTGTTTATTTTAAACCGCAATTTTATTAAAGATATACTTTATACATTTCAAACGAATGAAAATTATGGCATGATTGGGGTATTAGGCAGTACTGATTTTGTAGAAGATGCAAATTATTGGAAGAAGTGGAATACTGGAACCATATATGCGTGTGATTCATTAAAATCAATGCACATTGATTTTCAAGAAGAAACAGCTTTAAACATGTTGACGCCAGTGGTAGCAATAGACGGTATGATAATGATTACACAATATGATTTACACTGGAAAGAAGATAAATTTAAAGGGTTTGATTTTTATGATATTTCACAAAGCACAGAATTCTATCGTTTGGGATATAAAGTAGGGGTTTTGTATCAAAAAACACCATGGTGTTACCATGATTGCGGGCATAGTAAATTTGAACAGTATGATAAAAATAGAAAAATATTTTGTGATGAGTACAAAGAAAATGGATATAAGTTTCTTGAAAATGAAGAGCAGATACAAAAAAAAGATAAAAATCATGAAATAGAAAAAATGAATTTCTTAATTGAAGAAAAATTTATGGATCGTGATTTAGATTCTGCAGCAGAACTTATTCAAAAATCTCTGGAATACTATCGCAATAACACAAAGTTATGTACATTATATTTATTGTATAAAATTTTTTTGAAAGAAGATGAAATACAAGAAATATCTGGCATTACAATTGAATGTAACTCACTTCAAGAAATGCTTGATAAAATATTACAGTATAAATTTTTCCTGCGTAGATTGGAGTATGATATTCCTTTTGATGATTGTGATGAAATTTTATGCTGGATAAGTGAGCAGAAAGATAAACAATTGCAGATTGCCAAGATATTCTTGGAACATTTTGTTATATCTAAGAGACGAGTTGCTTATAAATTAGCATGGGTAATTGAAAAAAAATATCATAAAGAATTAAATGCGTACATCGAGCATAATAAATTTCTTGTTTTAAATAAAGAGAATGAAAAACTTATCATTGATTTATGCGATAAATTAATGAATGAAACTGAAAAAATGAATTGCGCAGAACATATATTTAATTATGAATTGTATCGAGAAAGAATATGCGAATGGTTTGAAACAATAGAAACCGTAAGTAAAATAATTTATATAGCTTCCATGGAAAAAGAATTATACGATTTATATTTTGAAGTGATTCTTCAGAACACAAATATTGGTTCGTTTTTAAGTGCCTATAGAAAATGGATACTTCGAATAAGAAAATACGTAGAAGAAAGAAAAAAAGAACCGTTGGTAAGCGTTTTACTTAGTGTATATAATGGAGAAAATATCATTTTTGAGACGTTACAAAGTGTTCTGAATCAGACATATGAAAATTTGCAGGTGATAGTGGTAGATGATTGTTCTAAGGATAAAAGCAGGGAAATCATAGACAAACTTGCTGAGAAAGATAATAGAATCACCAAAATATATATGGAAGAAAACGTGAATGTTTGTAAAGCAATTAATACTGCATATTCTTTAGCAAATGGAAAATATATAGCAACATTGGGTCATGACGATGTTTGGCTTTTGGATAAAATTGAAAAGCAGGTAGCTTTTATGGAAGCAAACACAGAATACGTAGCATGTTTTACACTATGTGACATTATTAATGAAAAAAGCAATATTTGTAATGCTGAAAAAGCTCAATTGTATCAAATCTTTTCTCAAAAAAATCATTCTCAAAAAGAGTGGATTAATATTTTGCTTTATTATCAAAATGTTTTTTGCGCTCCCAGCGTGTTACTTCGAAAAGAGTACTTGAAAAAAGATCATTTATATAATTATGGATTGTTACAACTGCAGGATTTTGCCTTATGGATTGATTTGGTATTAGACTATCCAGTTTACATTATTCAAGAAAGACTAACCTTGTATCGCCAGTTTTTAGAAAGCCCCTCAAACTTAAGTGCACAAAGAAGAGATACAATAAATAGGCTGACACATGAGAATACTTATATAATAAAAAAATTCTTTACTGAGATTAGCGATGAAAAGTTAATAACTTATCTTGGGGAACATTTCAGATATCCGCAAGCATCTACGAATCTGGAACTAAAGTGTGAAAGAGCTTTTTCTCTTTTAGATAGAGGAAATGTTAATTGTATAGAATTATTTATAGAATTACTTGAAAATGATCAATCAAGATATACATTAGAGAAAAGATATAATTTTAAAACGAGTGATTTTTATAAAATCAACAGTGAAAATTTGATTTATAGTCCAGAAATATTGCAATCTTTGCGCGATGCCAATGCGACAGTAGTATATTTGCAAGAACAACTGAAAAATGGTCATTAAGGAGGAGCTATATGCAAATTATAAAATATGCATTTCAACAACATGGGGATGATCGGGGAATGCTGGTAGCACTAGAGGAATTTAATGATATACCATTTGAAATTAAAAGAGTGTATTACATGTATGATACGAAAGAAGGGGTACACAGAGGGTTTCATGCACATTTGTGCCTGGAACAGATTTTGATTTGTATTCATGGTTCATGTAAAGTTTTACTGGATAGTGGGAAAGAAAAGAAGGTAGTATCCTTAGAAAAACCTTATGAAGGATTGTATGTGGCAAATAATATGTGGAGAGAAATGTATGATTTCTCTCCAGATGCAGTACTAATGGTACTAGCTTCTGAGGTATATCGTGAAGAAGATTATATTAGAAATTATGATGAATTTTTGAAAATGATAGAAGGGGAAAAGAAAAAATGAACATTCCATATTTAGATTTAAGCTACATACATAGAGAATTGAAGGACGAAATAGATTCGGCTTATAGAAAAGTATTCGAAAACCAATGGTTTATTCAGGGAAAAGAATGTGAACAATTCGAAAAAGATTTTGCTGCTTATTGCGGAAGTAACCACTGTGTAGGAGTTGGAAATGGTTTAGATGCAATCAGATTGATTTTGCAGGCATATGATATAGGACCAGGAGACGAAGTAATTGTTCCGGCAAATACTTTTATAGCAACCGTTTTAGCAATTACGTATGTGGGTGCCATACCAGTATTTGTAGATGCAGATATGGAAACGTATACGATTGATATAGACAAAATAGAAGAAAAAATTTCAGAACATACAAAGGCAATCATTGTCGTTCATTTATATGGCAGAGCAGTTCCGGTTCAAAGAATTTTTCAATTGGCCCAAAAATATTCTTTGAAAGTTATTGAAGATGCAGCACAGGCGCACGGTGCTGCAATAGAAGGAGTTCACACAGGATCCTTAGGTGATGCGGCAGCATTTAGCTTTTATCCTGGAAAAAACCTAGGGGCTCTTGGAGATGCAGGAGCAGTGGTGACAAATGATGCGGCTTTAGCATTGAAAGTAAAAGCGTTATCAAATTATGGCTCATATGAGAAATATAATCATGAATATAAAGGATGTAATTCAAGACTAGATGAATTACAGGCAGCGTTTTTAAGAGTTAAATTGAAAAAATTAAATGAATGGAATGGTCAAAGAAGACAAATTGCCCAAATATATAATTCAAAAATTAAAAATGAAAAAATAGTACTGCCTCAGATACCAGATGATATTCAAGAACATGTATTTCATATTTATCCAATACTGGTAGAAAATAGAAATGAATTTCTTTCTTATATGCAAAAAGCTGGAATAGCAACACTTGTTCATTATCCGACACCAATTATGGAACAAAAAGCTTATAGTGAGTATAAAAATGAATCAGATTATTATCCGGTGACGAAACAAATCTGCGCAAAAGAGGTCAGCATTCCTCTGTATCCAGGTATGCAGGAAGAACAGATAGAATACATAGTGGATTGTATGAACCGGTATTAACATTTTTTTAATATGAAATTTGTAGTTATGAAATACTGTAAAAATAAGGATAGGGATAAAAGGTATGATTGAAAAACCATTAAATATATCACATTTGGGAATTTTAGTTACGACTTTTTGCAATTTAAATTGCAGGGATTGTGCAGATTTGATCCCCAAAAGGGAACGAGTAAATTATAGTTTGCAAGAAATAAAAAGTGACGTAAAAAAAATATTGGAATTGGTAGATTTTATAGAAGAAGTGCTGGTTATTGGCGGAGAAACGTTGATGTATCCATATTTAAATGAGGTACTTGATTTTTGCAGAGAACAGGAAAAAATTGGTAAGATCATCATTACAACAAATGGTAAAATGGAGCCATCAGATTCATTGTTGGAGTGCTTGCATAATAACAGGGTTCAGGTAAGGGTAAGTGGATACCCAAAACATGTGGTTCCAAACAGAAAACAAATTGTCCTCGCGTATGAAAATGCGGATATTGAAGTTCAAAATCTTGAAAATATGCAGTGGATGAGTATGGGCAATAACAAGAAAAGAAATCGAACAAGTGAAGAGTTAGAGGCAGTTTTCCAAACTTGTGCAATGAAAGATTGCGTTTGCATAAATCCAGACGGAAAAATCTTTTATTGTTCACGCCAATTATCAGCCTATGAAACAGACATTTATCCAGATCCGGACGAAAATGAATATATTGATATTAGAAACGACAATAACTTACGCGAGAGTTTTCAAAAGTTTTATAAGTTGCCGTTCATTAGTACTTGTGATTATTGTGACGGTATAAGTTGCGCGACGTCAAAAAAAGTTGAAACAGCCATTCAGATTTTGAATAAAAATATATTTTTGGATTTATTAGGATATTATGAGCTTTTATTAAATGCTCATACGCAGGAAGAAACGATAGAGAACATTAAGGTTTTATGTCAGATTTTGGGTGAAAATGTTGAGAAGCTGTATAGTCTGGAAGAATATCAGCCATTGATAGAGTCAATACAATCATGGATAGATTTACGAACAGAAGAACAAAATGTTTTGCTCATCCGTAATTATGGAGAATTTTTAAATCGATTAACCGAAGATTACAATTTTATCATGATAGATAACAGCCCATATATAAAAACGAAAAAAAACATGAATAGAGCAAATGTGATTAGGGTAGGAATGTCTCCAAATGAAGAAGTAGATATTGCGTTGACTCAAGAAGATATACGATTAGTATTTCATGCAAAATATCCTGTAGATGCTATCGTCTACAATAAATTATTTATAGAAAGTAAGCTTTGGAAAATTGGAAGTAGTGACGTAAAGTGCATAGTAAGCGGTTTGTCATACACGCAATATGGAATTATAGAAAAGAATATGCCGATTACGACTGTGAATCTCTCTATTACAGGTCAGGATACCCCATATTCCATTTTGATTGCCCAAAAGGCGTTAGAATTAAATCCGGGTATTGAACTAGTTATGATACCAATGACATACTATCAAAGCAGCTATGATATGACATCAGATGATATTCGCTTACACCATGAAGTGGTTTCAAGAATTGATATGCCGATTTTGAATAATCTTAGAAATTTTGAAATGAAAAATATATATCCCGAATATCAGGAACAAAAATATTTGAAATTTTATGATGAGATTTTAAACTTTGAGTTACTTCGAATGGAAAATGAAGAAAAAATCAGAAATTTTTTGTCGGAAGAAGATTTTTTTAATGAGATAAATCCAATGAATCCATTGGGAAGTTTGAAATTTGATTTTAAAAAATTAAATGAAGAGGAAAAATATAAATCAGCAAAAATTACTGCAAGTCACAATGAAAGAGTATGTACAGAAAAAGGATATCAGGAAGTAAAAAGATATTTAACAGAATTTTTGGAGGAGATGGCACAAAAAGATAAAGAAATTATCCTGTTTGTTCCACCAATGACGAAATATTTATATGAGTCTTATTCAAAAGATCAAAAGGAATTCTTTTATGATAAAATTGTAACGCAACTCGCTAAATATAAAAACGTAAAATTTATTGATTTTGCAAACGACAATAGATTTGAAAATGGTGATTTTTGTGATTTTGAACATTTGTCTGAAAGTGGAGCAACAAAATTGACAAAAGCATTAGGAGATATTTTAAAGATAAAATCATAAATTGTTTGTCGATTTAAAAGATGTCATTATGGCACTTGTTAAAATGGGAAGCAAGAAACTTTATAATTGATTGATTCAGATAAAAGAGAATAAATGATAAAATAATTATTCTCTTTTATCATTTATTGAACGAAATGAAATTTGAAATAGTATATATTCTAAAAACATCCTTGATTTATTGGACGTATAGTGATATTATATCTGAATGATATATAAAAAAAGCATTGACGATACATATGGATTATGGTATATTAGACTAGCGATTGTTGAAGGTCTTTTTTTTATGCTTAAAATTAGGCAACCATCATATCGCGAGCAAATGAATTAAACGGAGGTGGAAGTTGTGCGCACAAAGATAACTTTAGCATGCACAGAGTGTAAGCAGCGTAACTATAACATGACCAAAGATAAGAAAGCTCATCCAGACAGAATGGAAACGAAGAAGTATTGCAGATTCTGCAAGACTCATACGTTACATAAAGAAACAAAATAAGCTGGATTGAGTAAGTGAAGGAAGTGAAAACATGGGAGAAACCGAAAACACAAGCAAAGCTCTTAAAGAAAACTGGTTTGCCGGCCTCAAGACTGAATTTAAAAAAATAATTTGGCCTACAAAAGAATCACTTGCCAAGCAAACGACAGCAGTCGTTATCGTGTCAGTTGTTGTTGGTCTGATTATAGCAATGTTGGATTTTTTGATTCAATACGGCATCGATATTCTAGTGAAATTATAATGGAGGCAAAAAGTTATATGGCAGAGGTACATTGGTATGTAGCGCATACTTATTCTGGCTATGAGAATAAGGTAAAAGCGAACATTGACAAAACAATTGAAAACAGACATTTGGAGGATCAGATTTTAGAGGTCCGAGTTCCAATGCAGGACGTTGTTGAACTGAAGAATGGTGCAAAAAAGCAGGTTCAGAAGAAAATGTTTCCGGGCTATGTACTGATTAACATGGTGATGAACGACGATACTTGGTACGTAGTCAGAAATACCAGAGGAGTAACCGGATTTGTTGGTCCGGGATCCAAGCCGGTTCCATTGACGGAAGCTGAAATGACGACACTCGGAATTCAATCAGACACTCTCGTAGTTGATTTTGAAGAAGGAGACATGGTTGTAGTAACGGCAGGTGTGTGGAAGGACACTGTCGGTGTAATACAGACTATGAATCACGGAAAACAGATCGTTACGATAAACGTTGACTTATTCGGTCGCGAAACACCGGTAGAAATAAGTTTCGCTGAAATAAAGAAGATGTAATTTTTTAAAGGAGGCAATCTCAAATGGCAAAGAAAGTACAAGGATATATCAAATTACAGATAACTGCTGGAAAAGCTACACCAGCACCACCTGTTGGTCCTGCTTTAGGTCAGCATGGTGTAAATATCGTAGAATTTACAAAACAGTTTAATGCAAAAACAGCAGATATGGGAGATACAATAGTGCCTGTAGTAATTACAGTGTACGCAGATAGAAGCTTTAGCTTTATCACAAAAACTCCTCCTGCTGCAATCTTAATTAAGAAAGCATGTAACTTAAAGAGCGGTTCTGCCGTACCAAACAAAACAAAAGTTGCTAAACTCGCGAAAGATAAATTAAGAGAGATAGCTGAACTTAAAATGCCAGATTTAAATGCAGCTTCAATAGAAGCAGCTATGAGCATGATCGCAGGTACTGCAAGAAGCATGGGTGTTGAAGTAGAGGAATAATAAATTGCCGTCAGGCATTATTAGAATCATTTTACACAAAATAAAAATTTTAAGTCGTGGGAGGGACCTCTCCCGATATAACCACAGGAGGTAATTTATTCATGAAAAGAGGAAAAAAATATCTTGAAGCAGCAAAATCAATAGATCGTGCTTCTTTATATGAAGCAACAGAAGCTATTAAGTTAATAAAACAAACAGCTGTTGCAAAATTTGATGAAACAATCGAAGTTCATATCAGAACAGGTTGTGATGGACGTCATGCAGATCAGCAGATTCGTGGTGCAGTTGTATTGCCACACGGAACAGGTAGAACTGTAAAAGTTTTAGTATTTGCTAAAGGAACAAAATTAGACGAAGCACAGGCAGCTGGAGCTGATTTCGTTGGTGGAGAAGAATTAGTCCCAAGAATCCAGAATGAAGGATGGTTAGATTTCGATGTTATCGTTGCTACACCAGACATGATGGGTGTTGTTGGTCGTCTTGGACGTATCCTTGGACCAAAAGGATTAATGCCTAATCCAAAAGCAGGAACAGTTACAATGGATGTTACTAAAGCAGTAAACGACATCAAAGCTGGTAAGATTGAATACAGATTGGATAAAGCAAATATTATCCATGTGCCAATTGGAAAAGCATCCTTTACAGAAGAACAATTAGCAAACAACTTCCAGACTCTTATTGATGCAGTTAATAAAGCAAAACCTTCTACATTAAAGGGCCAGTATTTAAAAAGTGTATCACTTGCTTCTACAATGGGACCTGGTGTAAAATTGAATGTAACAAAACTTGCTTAATTAATTGACATCTATAGAATATTATGATATAATTTAGCAATATATTGCCGAAGACAGTAGGTGCCGTAAGGCATAAACTTTGTACCTACCGAGGAATTTTTGAATAGTGATATTCAAATAATTAGACTATTTATCCTCTCTGTCTTCCACGGAGAGGATTTTTTTGATACTCCTCTAAAGCAATAAAAAATTAAGAAGGAGGTGCACGTTTCGTGGCAAAAGTAGAATTAAAACAACCAATCGTACAAGAAATTTCTGAAAATCTTAAAGGCGCTCAGGCTTTAGTAGTAGTTAGCTACCTTGGTCTTACCGTTGAACAAGATACTCAGTTACGCAAACAGTTAAGAGAAGCTGGTGTTCTTTATAAAGTTTATAAAAATACATTAGTAAATTTTGCTGTAAAAGGAACTGAATTTGAATCTCTTTCAGAAGTATTAGAAGGACCAAATGCATTCGCTATTTCTACAACAGATGCAACAGCTCCAGCTAGAATCCTTGCAAAATTTGCAAAGACAGCTCCAGCTTTAGAAATCAAAGCAGGTGTAGTTGAAGGCCAGTTCTATGATGAAAAGGGAATGAAAATTGTTGCAGAAATCCCAGGAAGAGAAGAATTACTTTCCAGATTACTTGGAAGTATGCAGTCCCCTGTTACAAACTTTGCTCGTGTTCTTAAACAGATCGCTGAAAAAGGAACAGAAGGCGCAACAGAAGCTATAGCTGAAGAAGCAGTAGCAGCAGAATAAAGAATTAAAAAATAAGCAAACCACAAATAATGGAGGTAAAATAAAATGGCAAAATTAACAACAGCAGAATTTATTGATGCTATTAAAGAATTAAGCGTATTAGAATTAAACGATTTAGTAAAAGCTTGTGAAGAAGAATTTGGTGTATCCGCAGCAGCAGGTGTAGTAGTTGCAGCAGCAGGAGCAGCAGTAGAAGCAGAAGAAAAAACAGAATTTGATGTAGAATTAACAGAAGTTGGTCCTAACAAAGTTAAAGTTATCAAAGTTGTTCGCGAAGCTACAGGATTAGGATTAAAAGAAGCTAAAGATTTAGTTGACGGAGCTCCTAAACTTGTGAAAGAAGCAGTTGATAAAGCAACAGCTGAGGAAGTTAAAGCAAAATTAGAAGCTGAAGGTGCTAAAGCTACATTAAAATAATTTTTTACGAGATTATTTCTGATGTTGAAAGCCAATCTGCAATGCAGATTGGCTTTTTTTATTATGAAACTATACTTCTTGCAATTTTGACAGGTATAGAGAAAGATAGTGTATTTTAAAAAATAAGGTTAAGTATACTTTTTGGAATATTGAGAATAATTTAAATGTAAAAACTCAAAAAACAGAATAATTAATCAGACTATATTACTAAATTATGCATAAATAAAGGCAATGCAAAATGTGTAATGTGACTAATATTGATAAAAACATGATTTATCACAAAACAACACTTGAAATATAGGCCAAAATGTCATATAGTAAAGGTGAAAATAACGTAAACAGTTCCGATAAATTATTTAGGCAAATGCCTATAATAAATGATTGATAGAAAGGAGGAAGCATTATGAGTGGTATATCAAGAGTAAGTTCTTACAGTAATTATGAATCGTCTTATGGGAAACTGGCAAGTGGAAAACGTCTTCAGAGTGCATCCGATGGAGCTGCAGATTTAACGATTACACAAGCACAGGATGCACAGGTTACAGGATATGATACAGGTTCTGCCAATATGCAGTCTGGGAAAGAAGTTTTAAATATTTCTGACTCAGTACTTGGGAGTATTAGTGATTATCTGCAAAGAATGAAAGAGCTGGGATTGCAGGCATCCAATGATGCAACAGTTGGACCAGAAGACAAAAAAGCAATTCAAGATGAGATTGATCAGCTGAAACAGGGAATAACGGATGTGGCTTCTAATACGAGCTACAATACACAAAAATTACTGGATAGATCAAATTCTAGCTTTCAAATGGCAACAGATGGAAATGGAAATTCGACAAAAGTAAATACATCAGATGCAACCCTTACGACACTTGGTATTAAAAACTTTGATGTCACGGGAAATTTTGATTTAACAACGATTGACAATGCTTTGGATAAAGTCAATGCACAAAGAAGTAACGTGGGAGCGCAAAGCAATGCACTTGATTACCAGATTAGTTACAATTCTTATGCTTCCTACAATACAGTTGCTTCATCAAGCAGACTGGAAGATTTAGATTACCCGAAAGCTATTTCAGAGCAGAAGAAACAAGAAACATTGCAGTTATATTCTATATATATGCAGACGAATCGAACACAGCAAAAACAAGCACAGGCGAACTTAATGTTTTCCTAAACAATCAAATATGTGTATAAATTATGCGTAATAGTACTCAAGTGGAATAGTTTTTTATAATAGAAGAAACAAGAATTCTTAAAAATTAAAAAGAAATGTCGAGTCTTAAAAAAGCAGATATGAAAAAAGCATATCTGCTTTTTTGTGAAATAAATCATGAAAAGAGGAAAAAACAACTTGACTTAAAAAAAGCCTTTGTGTTATTATATACGTTGCACTATTATGGTGAAGTAGGCTTTTTTGTGTTGCGAAAAGTTACCACACCTTGTATCAATGAGATTATTATACACCCGATATTGTGAAAAGGGTAGATTTGAATAAAAAAACGAGAGGTGAAACGTCAATGGAGAAAAACAGAATACGTCCGGTCAAAGCTGGAAAAGGTTTACGTATGAGTTACTCAAGACAGAAAGAAGTACTGGAAATGCCGAACCTGATTGAGGTTCAAAAAGATTCCTATCAGTGGTTCTTGGATGAGGGGCTGAAAGAAGTATTTGCAGACATATCCCCGATAGCAGATTACAGTGGACATTTAAGTCTGGAGTTCGTAGATTTTACTTTATGCGAGGACGATGTAAAGTACACTATTCCTGAATGTAAACAAAGAGATGCTACATATGCGGCACCTTTGAAAGTGAAGGTTAGGCTTTATAACAAAGAGAAAGATGAAATCAATGAACATGAAATTTTCATGGGCGATTTACCACTTATGACTGAAACAGGAACATTTGTAATTAATGGTGCTGAACGTGTTATCGTTAGCCAGTTAGTTCGTTCCCCTGGCATTTATTATGCCGTTTCTCACGATAAAGTTGGTAAAACACTTTATTCATCGACGGTTATTCCAAACCGTGGTGCGTGGTTAGAGTATGAAACTGACTCCAATGACGTTTTTTATGTTCGCGTTGACAGAACAAGAAAAGTGCCAATTACTGTTTTGATTCGTGCACTTGGAATTGGTACAAATCAGCAGATTACAGAGCTTTTTGGTGAAGAAGCAAAAATTATAGCAAGTTTTGGTAAAGACCCTTCGATTACAGAAAAAGATCCTCAGGGATGTTACGAGAATGGTCTTTTAGAATTATACAAAAAAATTCGTCCAGGTGAACCACTCACCGTTGAAAGTGCAGAAAGTTTAATTTCTTCTATGTTCTTTGATCCAAGACGTTATGATCTTGCAAAAGTAGGACGTTATAAATTTAATAAGAAGTTACACTTAAAAAACCGCATCAATGGACATGTTTTAGCTGAAGATGTTGTAGATACGTTAACAGGCGAAATTTTAGCGGAAAAAGGTACGGAAGTAACAAGAGGCCTTGCAGAAGATATACAGAATGCAGCAATTGCATATGTATGGGTTCAGGGTGAAGAGAGTAATGTTAAAGTACTTTCATCTATGATGGTAGATATTAGAACCTGGATTCCAGAAATTAAGAATGCAAGAGACCTTGGTATTAGTGAATTGGTTTATTATCCTGTCTTGAAGCAGTTAATGGATGAAAACAAAGAACTTGAAGACTTAAAAGCTGCAATTAAAAGAAACATTGCAGATTTAATTCCAAAACATATAACGAAAGAAGATGTTTTTGCTTCTATTAATTATAATATGCATTTAGAGTGGGCTGTTGGAAATGATGATGATATTGATCATTTGGGAAACAGAAGAATTCGTGCAGTTGGAGAACTTTTACAGAACCAGTACCGTATTGGTTTATCCCGTATGGAGAGAGTAGTTCGTGAAAGAATGACAACGCAGGATTTGGATGGAATTTCTCCACAGAGTTTAATTAATATTAAACCAGTGACCGCTGCAGTAAAAGAATTCTTCGGTTCATCACAGCTTTCTCAGTTTATGGATCAGAATAATCCGCTGGGTGAATTAACACATAAGAGACGTTTATCCGCACTTGGACCTGGAGGTCTTTCCAGAGATCGTGCAGGGTTTGAAGTTCGAGATGTTCATTATTCCCATTATGGAAGAATGTGTCCTATCGAAACACCAGAAGGTCCTAACATTGGTTTGATTAACTCACTGGCTTGTTATGCAAGAATCAATGAATATGGATTTGTAGAAGCTCCATATCGTAAAATAGATAAAATAGATCCAAAAAATCCTCGTGTAACGGAAGATGTCATTTATATGACAGCTGACGAAGAAGATAATTATCATGTTGCACAGGCAAATGAGAAATTAGATGCAGAAGGACATTTTGTTCGTAATTCTGTATCTGGTCGTTATAGAGAAGAAACACAGGAATATGATAAGACAGTATTTGATTATATGGACGTTTCCCCTAAGATGGTATTTTCTGTAGCTACAGCACTGATTCCATTCTTACAAAACGATGATCCTACCCGTGCGCTCATGGGATCTAACATGCAGCGTCAGGCAGTACCTCTTTTAACAACGGAGTCTCCAGTAGTTGGAACAGGTATGGAAACAAAGACAGCAGTAGATTCAGGTGTTTGTGTTGTTGCCAAAAAACCTGGTACGATTGAAAAGTCTATATCCAATGAAATAGTCATTCGTAATGATGATGGAACAGTAACATCTTATACATTAACCAAATTTATGAGAAGTAACCAGAGCAACTGTTACAATCAAAGGCCTATCGTGTTCAAAGGGGATCATGTAGAAGCAGGAGATGTTATTGCAGATGGTCCTTCAACACAGGGTGGCGAATTAGCATTAGGTAAAAACCCTCTTATTGGATTTATGACATGGGAAGGCTACAATTATGAAGATGCTGTTCTTTTAAGTGAAAGATTAGTACAAGACGATGTGTATACATCTATCCATATCGAGGAATATGAAGCAGAAGCACGTGACACGAAACTGGGACCAGAAGAAATTACCCGTGATGTTCCTGGTGTTGGTGATGATGCATTAAAAGATTTAGATGAAAGAGGTATTATTCGTATTGGTGCTGAGGTTCGAGCAGGTGATATCCTGGTTGGAAAAGTTACTCCAAAGGGAGAAACAGAACTCACAGCAGAAGAAAGACTTCTTAGAGCAATTTTTGGAGAAAAAGCAAGAGAAGTAAGAGATACTTCTTTGAAAGTTCCTCATGGTGAATACGGTATCGTATTGGAAGCAAAAGTATTTACAAGAGAAAACGGAGATGAATTATCTCCTGGTGTAAATCAGGCAGTTCGTATTTACATTGCACAGAAAAGAAAAATTTCTGTTGGCGATAAAATGGCTGGTCGTCATGGTAACAAGGGTGTTGTTTCCCGTGTACTTCCTGTTGAAGATATGCCATTTTTACCGAATGGACGTCCTTTAGATATCGTATTAAATCCTTTGGGTGTACCTTCTCGTATGAATATTGGACAGGTTCTGGAAATTCATTTAAGTCTTGCAGCAAGAGTACTAGGATTTAATATTGAAACACCAGTATTTGATGGTGCAAACGAAATTGATATTCAGGATACACTGGAACTTGCAAATGATTACGCAAATACTCCTTGGGAAGAATTTGAAGCGAAATACAAAGAATTACTTGTACCAGAAGTTATGCAGTATTTATCGGACAACAGAGAGCACAGAAAATTGTGGGAAGGTGTTCCAATAACAAGAGATGGTAAAATACAGCTTCGTGATGGTAGAACAGGGGAATGTTTTGATGGTCCTGTAACAATTGGACATATGCATTACTTAAAACTTCATCATTTAGTTGATGATAAAATCCATGCTCGTTCCACAGGTCCTTATTCCCTTGTTACGCAGCAGCCTCTTGGTGGTAAAGCACAGTTTGGTGGACAGCGTTTCGGAGAAATGGAAGTTTGGGCACTGGAAGCATATGGTGCAGCATATACATTACAGGAAATTTTAACGGTTAAATCCGATGATGTTGTTGGTCGTGTTAAGACATATGAAGCAATTATCAAAGGTGAAAATATACCGGAACCTGGTATTCCAGAATCCTTCAAAGTACTTTTAAAAGAACTTCAGTCTCTGGGACTTGATGTCAGAGTATTGGATGAAAATCGTGATGAAGTTGAATTGATGGAAACAAGCGAATATGGCAATACAGATTTAAACTCGGTTATTTCTGGTGATAAAGATTTCGCATTTGAAGATAGTGAATCCTTTAGTAAGATGGGATTCCAGAAACAGGAATTTAATGCTGAAAAACAAGAACTGGTAACAATCGAAGAAGAAGAGGAAACTGATAGCGCTGAATTTGACGCGAATTTAGATTTTGACGACGATGTTCTTGATGAAGAATAAGAGAAAGGAGTGTCATAAATGCCAGAAATAAAAAATAATGAACCCACCCAACAGGTTACATTTGATGCAATCAAAATTGGATTGGCTTCACCTGAAAAAATAAGAGAATGGTCCAGAGGGGAAGTAAAAAAACCCGAAACCATTAATTATAGAACTTTAAAACCAGAAAAAGATGGTCTTTTCTGTGAAAAGATTTTTGGACCAAGTAAAGACTGGGAATGTCACTGCGGAAAGTATAAAAAGATTCGTTATAAAGGTGTAGTCTGCGACCGTTGTGGAGTAGAAATTACAAAAGCAAGTGTTCGTAGAGAACGTATGGGACATATTGAACTTGCAGCACCAGTTTCTCATATCTGGTACTTTAAAGGAATCCCATCCAGAATGGGACTTATCCTTGATTTGTCTCCTAGAATACTTGAGAAAGTATTATACTTTGCTTCTTATATTGTATTGGAATCTGGTTCAACAGGACTTACAAGAAAGCAGGTACTTTCTGAGAATGAATATCAGGAAGCAAGAGAAAAATACGGAAACGAATTTCGTGTAGGAATGGGTGCAGAAGCTATTTTAGAGCTTCTTGCCTCCATTGATCTTGAAAAAGAATCTGCAGAATTAAAAGCAGGATTAAAAGATGCTTCTGGACAAAAACGTGCAAGAATTATCAAAAGACTAGAAGTAGTAGAAGCATTTCGCGAATCTAATAACAAGCCAGAATGGATGATTATGACAGTTGTACCTGTTATACCACCAGATTTACGTCCTATGGTGCAGTTAGATGGTGGACGTTTTGCTACTTCAGATTTAAATGATTTATATAGAAGAATTATTAACCGTAACAACCGCTTAAGAAGATTACTTGAATTAGGGGCACCGGATATTATTGTTCGAAACGAAAAACGTATGCTTCAGGAAGCTGTTGATGCATTAATTGATAATGGACGTAGAGGCAGACCTGTAACAGGACCTGGTAATCGTGCATTAAAATCTCTTTCTGATATGTTAAAAGGTAAATCTGGACGTTTCAGACAGAACTTATTAGGAAAGCGTGTTGATTATTCCGGACGTTCTGTTATCTGCGTTGAACCAAAATTAAAGATTTTCCAGTGTGGACTTCCAAAAGAAATGGCAATTGAATTATTTAAGCCATTTGTTATGAAAGAACTTGTTGGAAATGGAACAGCACATAATATCAAGAGTGCAAAGAAAATGGTAGAGAGACTTCAGACAGAAGTATGGGATGTATTAGAAGAAGTTATCAAAGAACATCCAGTTATGTTAAATCGTGCTCCTACGTTGCATAGACTTGGTATCCAGGCTTTTGAACCAATCCTTGTAGAAGGTAAGGCAATTAAGTTACATCCACTTGTATGTACAGCTTTTAATGCCGATTTCGATGGTGATCAGATGGCTGTGCATTTACCATTATCACAAGAAGCTCAGGCAGAATGCCGTTTTATGCTTCTTTCACCAAATAACTTGTTAAAACCTTCTGACGGTGCGCCGGTAGCTGTTCCTTCACAGGATATGGTACTCGGTATTTATTATCTGACACAGGAAAGACCAGGATCTTTAGGTGAAGGCAAAGTATTTAAAAGTGTTAATGAGGCTATTTTAGCTTATGAAAATAAAGTATTAACACTTCATTCCAAAATTAAAGTTCTGATGGAAAGAACACTGATAGATGGTTCTGTAAAAGAAGGCTTTGTAGTATCTACATTGGGAAGATTCATTTTCAATGAAATCATTCCTCAGGATTTAGGATTTGTAGATAGAACAAAGAAAGAAAATGAATTTGTACTGGAAGTAGACTTCCATGTTGCCAAAAAGCATCTAAAACAGATTCTTGAAAAAGTAATCAATGTTCATGGAGCAACAACAACAGCCGAAGTACTTGATGATATTAAAGCAATGGGTTATAAATATTCTACTCAGGCGGCTATGACTGTTTCTATCTCTGATATGACAGTGCCACCGCAGAAACCACAGATGATTCAGGAAGCACAGGATACAGTAGATCGTATTACAAAACAGTATAAACGTGGTCTTATTACTGAAGAAGAACGTTATAAAGAAGTAGTAGAAACATGGAAAGAAACAGATGATGAATTAACAATAGCACTGCTTTCCGGACTTGATAAATATAACAACATCTTTATGATGGCAGATTCTGGAGCCCGTGGATCTGATAAGCAGATTAAACAGCTTGCTGGTATGCGTGGATTGATGGCGGATACAACAGGTAGAACAATCGAATTGCCTATCAAATCAAACTTCCGTGAAGGTCTTGATGTACTTGAATACTTTATGTCTGCACATGGTGCACGTAAAGGACTTTCCGATACAGCTCTTCGTACAGCCGATTCTGGTTACCTGACAAGACGTCTTGTTGATGTATCTCAGCATATGATTGCACGTGAAACAGACTGTTCTGAAGGAAGTGGAAAAGAAATACCAGGTATGTATGTAAAAGCATTCATGGATGGAAAAGAAGAGATTGAAGGATTGCAGGATCGTATTACAGGACGTTTCTGTTGTGAAGATTTATGCGACAAAGATGGTAATGTAATCGTAAAATCAAATCATATGATTACACCAAGACGTGCAGCTGAAGTTATGAAAAATGCAGTTGACGAAAAAGGAAATCCAATTGAAAAAATTAAAGTTCGTACCATTTTAAGCTGTCGCTCTCATATGGGTGTATGTGCGAAATGTTATGGTGCAAATATGGCAACAGGAGAAGCTGTACAGGTCGGAGAAGCAATCGGTATTATTGCAGCCCAGTCCATCGGTGAACCTGGTACTCAGCTTACAATGCGTACATTCCATACAGGTGGTGTTGCCGGAAACGATATTACACAAGGTCTTCCCCGTGTTGAGGAAATCTTTGAAGCAAGAAAGCCAAAAGGTCTTGCTATTATCGCTGAATTCGGTGGCATAGCTACAATTAAAGATACGAAGAAGAAACGTGAAATTATTATTACCAGCAGTGAAACTGGAGAATCCAAAGCATACCTGATTCCTTATGGATCCAGAATTAAGATTATGGATGGATCAGTTCTTGAACCTGGTGATGAATTAACAGAAGGTTCTGTAAATCCACATGATATCCTTAAGATTAAAGGTATCCGTGCAGTTCAGGATTATATGCTTCGTGAAGTTCAAAGAGTTTACCGCCTCCAGGGTGTAGAAATTAATGATAAACATATTGAAGTTATTGTTCGTCAGATGTTACAGAAAATCCGTATTGAAAATAGTGGAGATTCTGATTTCTTACCAGGTACATTGGTAGATACACTTGAATTAGATGATATAAATGAAAAATTAAGAAGAGAAGAAAAAGAAATTGCAGAAGGTACACAGGTATTACTTGGTATCACGAAAGCTTCTCTTGCTACAAACTCTTTCTTATCAGCTGCTTCTTTCCAGGAAACAACAAAAGTTCTTACAGAAGCTGCAATCAAAGGGAAAATTGATCCATTGATTGGTATGAAAGAAAATGTTATCATTGGTAAATTAATTCCTGCAGGTACAGGTATGAAACGTTATCGTGATATTAAACTTGATTCAGATTTAAATACAGATGAAGAAATTTCATTTGATGATGATTTTATGTTAGATGACGATTTCGCAAATGAATTAGATCATGAACCAGTATTTTCAAAAGAATAAGCACATTGTAAAATGTGATTTGTAATTAAAAAGAACTATGCACAGCTTGAAATAATGAACTGCCCCATAAGTTAGATTTTTAGGTCAACTTACAGGGTAAATAATAATTCATTTGTGTGTGGTTCTTTTTTTTGTGTAGAAAATAAATGATCTTATTCAAAGAAATATATTGACATAATATTTTATTATAGTATAATTCATATCATATAATGCATACTGAATAAGTAGGAATATGCTGAAAGGAGATTTATGTATGAACACAAGAAAGTTTAAACAAATATTGGATGTCAGGGTGGAACGAATGTGCTGCTGTTGTTCATGTATAGACGCTTCTAATATGGCAAAGGAAGAAAAAGATTTTTGCTAATATCCGAAAGGAAGAGTATGATATGACAGAAATTAAAGAGAAAGATATCCAGCAAATTGTTGCATATCTTAAATCCATTCAGTATGGTTCCGTTACAATTGTAATTCAGGATGGTAAAATTGTTCAGATTGATAAAAATGAGAAAATAAGATTACGATAAAGAAAAGTTTGGTAGACAAATTTTGTTTACTAAACTTTTTTCTTGAATTCCAGGTGATATAACTCAAATGAATAGTAGAAATAAATTCAAATAATAGAAAAAAAGTTTTTTTGATGACATGCATGATTATAAAAATTATATGAAAATATATACACTGAAATTGTAAAAATAGTATTGACAAAGCGAAAGAAGGAATTTATACTAATAAACATTATACAATATCATATATATCATATTACAATAATATGAATTAAAAGTTGACTAGACAACTAGAGACTTTGAAACGCAGGCTATGCGAAATAGTTTTGCTTTTCAATGTCTCTTTTTTATTCGACCAAAAAGTCAGAATGGAAAGTAGCAGTTTGAACTGGATATTACAACTAGTGTGAGCTGGATATTACAATAGGGTGAAAAATCAGATAATATTTTAAGCATTTGAGTATCAGAAATAAATGGAGGAAAAAAATGAGCAGGAAAGAAGAAGTATTAAACCTACATCCTTGTTTTGGAAAAGTGCCAAATAAAGGAAGAATACATTTACCAGTAAGCCCGGGGTGCAATATCCAATGCAATTTTTGTGATCGTAAAATTAATGATTTTGAAAACAGACCTGGAGTTACGGCGCATGTTATTAAACCAAAAGATACGCTTGAAGTAATCAAAAGAGCAATGGAATTATCGGATAATTTAACTGTTGCAGGAATAGCAGGACCTGGCGATACATTAGCGACTGATAATGCGATAGAAAGTTTTCGTCTGATCAAAGAGCAGTACCCTCAACTACTAAAATGTATGAGTACAAACGGACTTTTACTAAATGAAAGGGCAGAAGAATTAATAGAGCTTGGCATTGATACGTTAACCGTAACGGTGAATGCAGTAGATCCCCAAATTCTATCACAGATTGTATCAAAAATTGTTTATCACAAGAAGACGTATGAAGGAATAGAAGCCGCCGAAATTTTAATTCACAATCAGTTAGAGGGAATTAAGAAAATGGCAAGAGCAAAAACGACAATAAAAGTAAATACCGTATTGATTAACGAGATTAATAAAGATCACATACCTGAGATTGCAAAAGCGGTAAAAGAAGCAGGTGCAGATTTATATAATATTATTCCACTGATTCCACAATATAAACTTTCCTTTTGTGAAGAACCACAGTGTGAAGATATTGATGGAGTAAGACGTGAAGCAGAGAAATACATAAATGTATTTCGGCATTGTCAAAGATGCAGGGCAGATGCAATTGGAATACCTGGAAAGACAGATATAAGTAAACAGGTATATGGAGAGAATCTTTCCTTTACAGAAACTTTTTCTCATGGATAAATACTTATTGAAAAATTTGATGGCAAACAAATCAAAAAAGCATTCATGCAATGAAATAAAAAGAGGTAAAAAGGATTTAAAACGCCAATCAATATAAACTTTTGGAGAAAGGAGAATTTATATGTCATATCGGATTGCAATTGCTACAAAAGATGGAAAAGTTGTTACAGATCATTTTGGACATTGTGAAAGATTTTCAATCGTGGAAGTAAAAGAAACAGAGTATTCTTTTTTGGAATTTCGTGAGGTGACTCCAGCTTGCGATGGTGGTGCGCACACGGTAGAAAGTATGAGTGCAGCTGTAACTGCATTAAAGGATTGTTCTTATATACTGGTATATCAAATCGGATGGGGTGCAGTACTTTTCTTAGAAGAGTTTTCGATAAAACCCATTACATTTTCTGGATTTGTAGAAGATGGAATCCGAAAAGTGATGGAAGAGGATAAAAGAAAAAAAGATGAAGTATTTGAAACAAAAAGTGAAATAAGAAGTAAAACAAAAAGTGAAATAGAAAGTATCAAAAAATAATATCAAGATGATTTTACTTAAAGGAGGTATTTTTGTGGGAATCAATCTCAAGGAAACAAGTGTAGCAACCAGAGAAAACAGGTTAGGTTCGATCACTGGATATAATGGAGATCTTTATGATATCGTAGAACAGTCAGCCTGCCATACGCTGCAAAATAAGGAACGTTGTTTTAGCCAGTCAAGTACCTGCTTATCCAGCTGTGCGCTTGGTCAGCTATCTGGAATCAGAGATGTTGCAGTTATAAATCATGCACCAAGCGGATGCACGGCAACTGCACCGGGATCTTTGGTTTTGAACAGACAGCTGGCAACAAAAATCGGCGTTACAAACAGTACAGTTTTTCTGGGAACAGATTTAGATGAGAAAGATACGGTATTTGGTGCAACAGACAGTTTAAGGGAAATAATTAAAAAAACATATGAAAATTATAACCCGAAAGCAATTTTTGTATCAACCAGCTGTGTGACCGGAATTATCGGAGAAGATATTGAAAGTATTGTAGAAGAATTAAAACAAGAGATTTCAATTCCAATTATTGCAGTTCATTGTGAAGGATTTAAATCACGGATATGGGCATCCGGATTCGACATATCTGACCATGCTATATTGGCTGGGATTGTGAAACCGCCAAAAGAAAAAAAGCAGGTTATCAATTTTAAGAATTTTTTTGAAAGCGAAAGAGTTCAGATATCTGATATATTTGCTGAATTTGGAGTTAAAGTTCAGTTTTTATATCAAAATTCAACCATAGAAGAGCTTGAACATATTTCAGAATCCTTAGCGACGGTCTGCATCTGCGGAACATTAGGAACCTATCTTGGGAATGCGTTGGAAGAACTCTATCAGGTTCCTTATATTCGAACGATTAATCCACTGGGAGTTACCGGATTTGAAACATGGCTAAGAGAAATAGGAAAAGTTATAGGAAAAGAAAAAGAAGTGGATGCTTATATCACAAGAGAAAGAGAAATTTATCTTCCTCAGATAGAAGAAGTAAAAAAGGAGCTGAAAGGATTACGTGCAGTCATCGGAATGGGTCCAGGTTATACGTATGAAGTTTCAAGAGTATTACAGGAACTTGGAATGGAAGTTGTATGGGGAGCAGCATGGCATTACGATGGACAGTACGATAACGGAGATGTTCCTCCGGCACTTTTACATTTGAAAAAAACATCCCCTTCCAATATAAAATTAAGCGTAGCGGATCAGCAAAACTACGAAGTTCTTAATATACTAAATACGTACAAGCCAGATATTTACTTCTCCAGACATCCGGGAACAACCGTATGGGCAATCAAACAGGGAATTGCAGCACTGTATGTAGCAGATGAATATATGATTTTTGGATATAGGGGAACCTTATCTTTTGCAAAATCAGTGCTTGATACCGTTCGAAACCGCAGCTTTGAGAAAAATCTGGCGGCAAGAGTAAAACTACCTTATACCGATTGGTGGTATAAACAGGAAAGCCAAAAATTCCTTAAGGAGGCAGCAGAGTAATGGCAAAAATACTAGATCAGCCAAGATATAAATGCGCACTTGCAGCAATGCAGACCGTTCAGTCGATTCCAAGAGCTTTACCAATCCTTCATTCAGGACCTGGTTGTTCAGAAAAATTAAATGGCAGTATTGGAAGCTCGGGATTATTTTCACCACATATTTTTCCCTGTACCAGTATTAGCGAAAAGGAAGTTATTTTTGGTGGAGATGAAAAATTAAAAGAAACGATAGAAAATTCTATAAAAGTAATTGATGCAGATTTGTATGTGGTACTTACCGGTTGTACTTCTGAAATTGTAGGAGATGATGTAGAGGATGTAGTAAAGCAGTTTGCCGATGCACCCAAACCAGTGATTTTTGCATCAACACCAGGATTTAAGGGAAACAATTATAAAGGACATGACTGGGTATTAAAAGCACTGTTTGAACAGTATTTAAAACCTGCAGATAAAGTAGAAAAAGGTCTGGTAAATATATGGGCAGGAATTCCAATGCATGATCCTTTCTGGCTTGGAAATCTAAGAGAACTGGAAAGTCTGGTAGCAAAACTGGGATTAAAACCGAATACGATTTTTGGATATGGCAGAGGAATTGAAAATATTAAAAAAATACCTTCCGCTGAATTTAACCTTTTAGTGTCACCCTGGGTAGGATTGGAAAGTATCCAATATTTAAAAGAAAGGTTTGACACACCATATCTTCATTATCCGGTATTACCGATCGGTGCATTCGAGACATCAAAATTTTTAAAGGCAGTAGGCGAATTTGCAGGGATAAAGCCAGAGGTTGTGGAAAATGTAATTACAGAAGAAGAACTTCACTATTACTATTATATTGAACGATATGCAGATGTCTTTTTAGAAACACGAGTAATGTCAAAGAGATTTACCGTTGTATCGGATGCATATTATACGCTGGCATATACCAAATTTCTGGTAAATGACTTAGGTCTTTTTCCTGAAAAACAATATATTGTGGATGATACACCTGAAGAATACAGAGAAGCAATCAACCAGTACTTTGAAGAATTAAATGAAGGAATAAAGGCGGTTGTAGAGTATTCCAGTGATGGACATCAGATTCAAAAACAAATCAAAGAAGCTGATTTTAATGGATATCCACTGATTTTGGGGAGCAGTTATGAAAAAACATTGGCAAAAGAGACCGATGCACATTATATAAATATTTCTTATCCGATGATTGAACGATTGGTTATTAACAGCCATGTGGCAGGATATTCGGGGGGATTAAAAGTTTTAGAAGATATCTATTCTGTAGTACTGACAAGATTTAATTAAAAAAAGAAAAGGAATAAGGAAAACAGCTTTTTGTTTTTCAAAGACAAACTTAAAAGTATATAGGAAATAAAGTATTTAAGAAATGAAAGTATACAGAAAATAATATATTAGGGAAATAAAAGTATATAGGAAATAAAAAGTATAGACACAGGAGTTATTTCAAATATTTGCTTAGTATTTGTAACAGATACAGAAACATTTTATTAGTACGAGAGGAAAAACTTATGAAAAGAAGAAAAATTTGGTTGGTATCATTATTGGTTGTGTTAACAGTTACTCTTATGGGCTGTGGGAGTAGCACCAGTAATAAAAGTCAAAAAGAAAATACTACAAAAAGCAGCGAAAAAGAAACTGGAAAGACAGAAACAAAAGCAGATGTAGATTTAAGTTCTGTTACGATCCGATTTGGAGAAGTAGGATGGGCATCTGATCAGGCACTTTTAAAAGCGGCTGGATTAGATGATACACCATATAAAATAGAATATTCCACATTTCAAGGCGGAAACCTTGCGTTAGAGGCAATGGCAGCTGACCAGATAGATTTTACAGGTTCCAGTGAAATTCCACCGCTTTTTTTCGCAGCAGCATCAAATGCAGGGAATTTTAAAATTGTTGCAATTAAAAACAGTAATACAACCTTGCAGGAAGTTGTTGTTCCAAAAGGATCTGCGATAAAGAGCATTGCTGATTTGAAAGGAAAAAAGGTAGGTTACATCAAGTCAACGACAGCACATTATTTTTTATATGAAATGTTAAAATCCGCAGGCCTTAACTGGTCAGATATTAAACCAGTTGAAATTACGACAGCAGATGGGGTTACAGCCTTAGTCGGAGGACAAATCGATGCATTTGCAAGTTATGGAAACTCCATCAATGCCGCAAAAAATAATGGAGCAACAACCTTAGCGGATGCAAAAGATATTTTATCTGGAAATTTCCCATTTGAAGTTTCCAATAGTGCGTTAAAGGATGATAAAAAGAAAGCGGCAATCGCAGATCTTTTAGCAAGATTGCAATTGGCATTCGACTGGTCCAATAAGAATGTAGACAAATGGGCACAGGTTTCAGCTGATCCAAGCGGACTTAGTGTAGATGACAACTTAAACATTTTGAAAAAAGGATTTGCACAACGGTCAACGACAATTCAACCAGTTTCTGATTCAGCAATCGCATCGGAACAAAAAGTAGAAGATGCATTTAGTGCAGTTGGAATGCTTACAACAAAAGTAGATATCAAGAGCCTTTACGATAATTCCCTGGCACAGCCATATCAGAATGCGTTAACGAAATTAAAAGCAAAAAAATAGAAAACATAAGCAAAGCATGAAGCTATAAGAAAGTAAGAATGAATCTAGGCAATTGAAAAACTTATTTTACACAGCTTCACAAACACTTAGAATGCATGAAGAAAAGAGGAGATAACAGATATGAAAAAAAAGCAGTTAAAGAAAGCAAAATATTATGAAATATGTTTGCCCTGGCTACTGCCAATTCTTCTTATACTGGCCTGGTACTTTAGCACGTTAAATGGAAAAAATACATTATTACCATCTCCGATAAAGGTAATTCATCAGGCAATCGTAATGATCGAAAATGGTCAATTACTTCAGTATACCTTCATCAGCGCCAAAAGAGCGGTCTTGGGATTTCTGATAGGAGGGTCAATTGGATTTGCATTAGGATTGCTAAATGGTTTATCAAAAACAGCGGATTTAAGTTTAAATACAACGATACAGATGCTGCGAAATATACCAGTTTTAGCATTGATACCACTGATGATTATCTGGTTTGGAATTGGAGAAGAAATCAAAGTTGTAATGGTAGCATTTGGCGTTTTTTTCTCCATATATATCAATACGTACCATGGCATAAAGTCTTTGGATAAAGGACTTTTAGAAATGGGAAGAGTATATGGATTAAAAGGATTTCCACTGTTTGTTCATGTTATTTTTCCAGGAGCACTTTCCTCTATTCTGGTAGGAGTACGTTTGTCTCTTGGCACGATGTGGCTTATCTTAATTGCAGCAGAAACGGTTGCAGCGGATGCCGGAATTGGATATATGGCAATGACAGCACGAGAACTTATGCAAATGGATAAGGTGGTTTTAAGCATCATTATATATGCATTGCTTGGAAAACTATCAGATGTAATTGCATCGGCTCTGGAAAGGAGGTTTTTGCGCTGGCGTAATGCTTAGGCAAAGAAAAAGATGAGTGAAGAAGAAAAAGGATATCGGATTAAAATAGAAAATCTAAGCAAAGAATATGGAGAGACAAGCGTTCTAAAGAACATCAATCTCGAAATTCAGCCAGGCGAATTTGTTGCAATTATTGGGCATAGTGGGTGCGGAAAGAGTACGTTACTAAGATTGATTGCTGGGTTGGAAGAGGAGAGCGAAGGTCAGATTTTACTGGATGAAAAAAAGGTAAGCAAAATTGATCCACAGGTACGCTATCTGTTTCAGGAAGCCAGATTACTTCCATGGAAAACCGTATTAACAAATGTATTGCTCGCAACACCAGAAAAAAATGAAGCAAAAGCAGCAATGGCATTAGAAAAAGTTGGGCTGATCAATAAAAAGGGTAATTGGCCAGGAACACTTTCTGGTGGACAAAAACAACGAGTTGCACTTGCGAGAGCGCTTGTAGGAATTCCAAAACTGCTTTTACTGGACGAACCACTTGGTGCATTAGATGCACTGACCAGATTAGAAATGCAGGATTTGATTGAAGGACTGTGGAAAGAGCAGAAATTTACAGGAATTTTAGTGACACACGATGTATCAGAAGCAGTTCGTCTGGCGGACAGAGTTATATTGATGGAAGATCAGACCATAAAGATGGATTTGAAAATTACACTTCCAAGGCCAAGAATAAAAAATAATGACAGCAACTATTTTGAACAATTGATTTTAAGCAAAGTTATGCACATTGATTTCAACGAAGAAAGATTCCAGAAAGAAAAACCGGAATATTTAATCTGACAAAGAACCTGTTTATGGAAAAGAAGGGGGAAGATTTGTGATTACCATCAAAACACCAATCGAATATATAAACCAGCCGGATATACATCTGATTGCTGGCAGATATATTAAAAAATATGGAAAGAATGCACTGATCATTGGAAGTAAAACATCGCTTGAAGTGATCGGAACAGCATTTTTTGAGAATCTAAAAGAAGAAGAAATTCAATATGAAGTAGAAACCTTCTTAGGATATCCAACATTCGTAACCATGAAGGCATATGCAAAAAAAGCAGAAGAAAGAAAGGCGGACGTTATTATAGGAATTGGCGGCGGAAAAGTATGTGATACTGCAAAAGCAGCCGGGACATTTGCAAAACTTCCGGTAATTACAATTCCAACAATAGCTGCAACTTGTGCCAGCTGGGCAGCTGTTTCGATTGTATACAATGAAAAAGGACAGGTAGAAGTTCCGTTTTCGAATGATAATTCCCCAGTACTTCTTCTGGCAGATACAAAAATAATCGCGCAGGCGCCATCAAAATATATGTATGCAGGGATTGTAGATACACTTGCAAAATGGTATGAAACCATCCCGAATCTGACTATTGCACCAAAAGATACGACACTTTCCATTTCGTTGTATGGAGCAAAGCTGGCATTTGATTCGCTTCTAAAACAGGGAAAACAAGCTGTGCTAGATGGGCAGCAGGGGTTGGTCACAAAAGAGGTGTTTGACACCATTGATGCAATTCTTTATTTAGCAGGTTTTGTAGGAAGCTTTCAGGGAGATACCTTTTATGGAGGTTTTGCCCATCCATTTTACAATTCGTCTACCCTGATTTCAAAAACAATGGGAAGACTTCATGGCGAGAAAGTATCCATCGGTCTTTTGGCACAATATATTCTGGAAAAAAGATCTGACGAAGAAATCAGAGAATTAATTCATGTTTTAGATAAGTTTCATCTCGCACTGACGCTGGAAGAAATTGGAATTCAAAATGAAGAGGAAACAAGAATCATTGCAAAAGATATTCTAAAACGATTTTCCAATGGATATAAGCAGCTTTCCATCGCACAAACAGAAAATGAAATCGTAAAAGCTTTGTGGCAGGCAGATGCAATTGTAAAGCAGACGCTTAAAACAAAGGTTCTTGCAGGGAGGTACTAAAATGCCAGTTAAAACAAGAAAATGTCTGGATGAAATCAATTTGTATATAACTGCAAAATCCATAGAGTCTGTAAAACGGGAATATGGACTGGAGACGATTATAAAATTAGGTGGGAATGAAAATACGATGGGTTTTTCACCAAAGGTAAAAGAAGCAGTAGACGAGCAGTTTCAAACACTTTCCTATTATCCGGACATGAATGTAACAAGCCTTCGGGAAGCACTTTCCTCCTTTCATGGGGTAAAGGAAGAAGAGCTGGTGTTTGGAAATGGATCTTTTGAATTAATTTCCATTCTTGCACAAACCTTTTTAGAGGCAGGAGAGGAATCCATCATTATAGAGCCATCCTTTGGGTGGTACAAAAGTGTAACCTTACAGATGGGTGGGAAAATTGTTTCAATCCCATTGGAAGATTTTAATACAAACTTAGATACCGTAAAAGAAAAGATAACGGAGAAAACAAGAATTATCTGGCTTTGTAATCCCAATAATCCAGTAGGAAGTATTATAAAAGCAGGAGAATTATATTCGTTTTTAAAAGAAATAAAAGATGATGTGATCGTGGTTTTAGACGAAGCATATGTGGATTTTGTGGAAGAAGAGGACTTTCCAGATACAGTATCGTGGATAAATGAATTTCAAAACATCATTATTTTACGAACATTTTCAAAAGCTTACGGACTTGCTTCGTTTCGCATAGGTTACGGAATTGCAGATGAGAGACTTATCCATCTTTTACAAAAAGTGCGCCTTCCGATTAATACAAATGCAACAGCTCAGATTGCAGCTTTAGCAGCATTAAAAGATCAGGACTATAAAAACTATATTGTAAAAGAAATCGAAAAAGGACGGAATTTGTATTACCAGAAGTTAAAGGAAATGGGACTTCAATACGTGATTTCAAATGGAAATTTTATCTTATTTGATACGACGATAGATAGTGAATGGGTAGTGAATGAATTTTTAAAAAGAGGAATTATTATTCGGGCAGGACTAGAATTTGGTTTGCCAACCTGGGTTCGGATTTCCATAGGAAGCCAGGCAGAAAACGAAACAGCACTTTCCTTATTAAAAGAAGTATTACAACAAACACTGGTTTTAAAATAAAAGAATTTTAGGCACTTGCGAAACTCATATGATATAGAACTTTAAAGTGAATATTATCAAAAGAAGGTTCCAAATGCGGTGGCAAGTCACCATTCTTTTGATAAATTCACCCAATATATCAAGTGTTTTACATAGTTTTGCAATTATCTAAATAAAAGAATTTAGGAAAAGAGGAAGCGATGAGTAGTTATTCGGGAATACGGGAAAGCCGTCCAAATACATTTAATGATTATGGCGGTGATAGTCAAAAAACAGAACAGGATTTTAAAAATGGATGTTTGAAAATGGCAGACAGAACCTTCTCCCAAGGTTTGCAGTGTCAGCAGATTAACAGTATGGCGGCACTTATGTCACTAGACGATGCAGTGTTTATCGCACATTCCCCGCAAGGCTGTGTCGGATGTTCAACGCTTGCGGTGGATATGTATCGTGTGGGACAGGCACACAGAGGAGTTTCACTTATAAAAAGTCCACGTATGATTGTAACCAATCTGGATCAAAAAGACATCATTTTGGGTGGGGAAGAAAAATTAAAAGAAGCAATACAGCTGGCCATAGAACGCTATGCACCAAAACTTATTTTTGTATTTACTTCATGCGCTTCTGGAATCATTGGAGACGATATCGATGCAATTGTACGTGAGGCACAGGAAACCTCAGAATCAATCATTGTTCCAATTCACTGTGATGGATTTAAATCCAAGGTATGTGCCTCTGGATTTGATGCTGCATTTATTTCGATTTCAAAGTATCTGCTTCCAAAGGAAAAGCCGCAAAAGCAAAAAAATCTGATCAATTTGTTCGCACCAACGACAGTAAGCTATAAAGACCAGTTGGAAATAGAGCGAATGCTTGGACTATTGGATTTGAAATGTAATTACATTCCATTTTACAGTTCCTTGGATAAAATAAGCGCAATTCCAGCAGCAGAAGCTTCTGTATCTATATGCAAAGTGTTTGCAGATGAATTTATGAAAGAACTGGAAGAAACATATGACATACCATATTCACATACAGTTATGCCGATTGGTGTCAGAAATACCGATAAATGGTTTCGCGGAGTTGCCGCACTTGTGGGAAAAGAAGACGTAGCAGAAGCATATATAGAAAAAGAGCATGCAAGAGTTTTACCACAGTTAGAAAAGATAAAGGAACGTTTACAGGGGAAAAAGGTTTTTATCTGCGGTGGAACAGGTCGTTCCTTTGCAGCAGCAGCGTTAATCGATGATTTTGGCATGGAACTGGTCGGGCTTGAAACCCCAACATATGATTTCGATGCACAGATTGATATTGAATACCTGAATGGAATACACAAAGATTTTGTGATAGATGTAGCAAATATGCAGCCATTCGAGCAGATTAATCTTGTAAACCGTTTGAAACCGGATGTATTTATCGGTGTCCCAAGCTGGTCAGCAAGGCTTGGCATACCAACAACACATGTGCTGGATATGAAACGTCCAACCATGGGATATGATGGAATTATTTATCTTGGAAATAAGATTGCAGATCAAGTTCAAAATCCTGGATTTAATAAAAAATTAGCAGCACATGCAAGACTTCCATATAAAAAATCGTGGTATGAAAAAAATCCATTTCAATTTATTAAAACAACAGGAGAGTGAAAAATATGTCAGTAGTAACAGAAAGCCCTCGTGGAAATTGTGTCCTGGGTGGAATTGGAGCGGTATTAAGCGCAGTCCATAAAGTTTGTCCCATCTATCATTCCGGACCTGGCTGCTGTATGCAGACAAGTGCAGGAGAATCAGGACAGGCAGGTGGAAAACAGCCTTATTTTTTAAGCAGTGTGTCGTTTCCATGTAGCAATATGCTGGAAAGAGAAGTAGTATTTGGTGGCGTGGAAAAATTAAAAACCACGATAGAAGGCGCAGTAGAAATTATAGATGCAGATGCATATTTTGTCCTAACTGGCTGCACCGCTGGAATTATTGGAGATGATATCAAAAGTGTTACAAATGAATTCAAAGAGCAGGGAGTAAAAATCTATCCGATTGAAACACCTGGATTTGCCGGAGAGAGTTATTTGGGATATGAAACGGCATTTGATACATTCTTAGAACAGATTGTAAAACCCGATTTGCCAAAACAAAAAAATCTGGTCAACCTGTTTGGAATTATTCCATACCATGATCCTTTCTGGAGTGGAAATTTAGAGGAATTATCACGTATATTGAAAAAACTTGGATTGCAGGTCAATACATTTTTTACGGAAGACCAGGGGATTGAAACAATAGAAACTTCTTCTAAAGCAGTATTAAATATCATTGTGCATCCATGGCTTTTAAAAGGAGCAGCAAAAAAATACGAAGAAGAATTCAAAGTTCCTACACTTCGCATACCAGGTTTACCGATCGGAGCGACAGATACAAGTGTTTTTGTAAGACAGGTAGGAGAAGCGCTCAATCTAAAACAGGATTTGATAGAACAGGTCATAAAAGAGGAAGAAGATTATGTATATCATTATTTAGAACAGGCAATCGGAGCTTTAAGCTGGAAACGCTTTGCAGTTGTTGCAGATTCGAATATTGCTACTGGGGTTACAAGATTTCTGGCAAATGATTACAGCTTTACACCAATTGTTGTCATTATTTCAGAACCTACTTTTCGGGAAGAAGACAGAGAGCGTATCAAAAAACAAATTACAGATTTGGAATATGCGACACCACCGAAAGTATATTTTGAGCCAGATTTTTACAAAATCAATAAAATATTAGAGCAATATCCGGAAATCACGATGTTAATCGGAAGTTCAAATGAAAGAGAATATGCACTTGCAAAAGATTTACAGTGTTCCGTGATTGCATATCCGATAACAGACCGGCTGATTTTTAACAGAACGTACATTGGATATCGGGGAAGCCTTACTTTAGTAGAAGATTTTTACGATAATCTGTAAAAAACAGAGCATCCTTCCTGGATAATCAGAGGAAGTGTCACAAAGAGCGATAAAAAACAGAAAAGAAAACCAAGAGGAGGATTCTTTATGAAAATTCATTTGAAAAAGGTATCAGCATTATTTATGGTCTTAGTATTAGCGGCATCACTGGCAGGTTGTGGTTCGAAAGCAGACGCTGCAGGAGCAGCTACAACAGAAAAGGGAACAGACTCTCAGAAAGTACAAAAAATTATCGTTGGAACAGGAAATGCGTTCAAGCCATATTGCTACCTGGATGAAAACGGAAAATTGGCTGGATATGAATATGAAGTATTAAAGCAGGTAGATGCTTTATTACCACAATATAAATTTGAATATCAGACCATGGATTTTAGTAACATTCTGGTATCTCTGGATTCAGGAAAAATAGATCTGGCAGCACACCAGTTTGAAGAAAATGATGAAAGAAAACAAAAATATCTATTCGGAACCGAATCTTATACAACCTTTGTATTAAGAATCACAGTGAAAAAGGGCAGAACAGATATTAAATCCATTGATGATCTTCAGGGAAAGAAAGTTCAGGTAGGAACTGGTGGAAATGATGCCTATATATTGGAACAATATAATAAAGAACATGCAGATAAGCCAATTAACCTGGTGTACGCAAGTCCAACATCAGAACAGCAGGTAAATAATATTGATAACGGAACTTATGATGCAGTTATATCCGTAACGAGAATTGTAAATGCTTTAAATAAAGAGTATGGAGATAAATTACAAACAGTTGGAGATCCAATATACAAATCCAATACTTACTATTTATATGCAAAAGATAATACAAAATTGCAGACAGCAGTTGATGGAGCTCTAAAGAAATTAAAAGACAGTGGAAAATTAGCCGAAATATCTAAAAAAGTATTAGGCGGAGATTATACAACAGCAGATTAAAAAGAGAGGTAAATTTATGTTTGAATTTTTTTCCTTTCACAGAATGCTGGAATTCTTTCCAAAAATCATATCCTGCTTTCCGATAACACTATCTATTGTGGTTGTCGGAATCGTGGCAGGAATCTTCTTTGGAACAGTACTGGCATTTATTCGTATTTATCATGTGCCCCTGCTAAACCAATTGGCATTTTTATTTATCTCTTTCATCCGGGGAACACCAATTATAGTACAACTTTTTGTGGTTTATTACGGACTCCCTGTTTTATTTGAAAACATAACAGGAATCAATATCGACAGGATTGACAAATTTTACTTTGTGCTGGTCACATATGCACTAAACGAAGCAGGATTTTTGGCAGAAATTATAAGAGCTTCTATTTTAGCAGTACCAATTGGACAGACAGAAGCGGGATATGCAGTCGGACTGAGTGGATTTGATACCTTTCGAAAAATTGTAATGCCTCAGGCGGCGCGGCTTGCATTACCTGCAGTAGGAGTAGATATGATAAATCTGTTCAAAAGTACATCCCTGGCATATTTGCTTGGAATTATGGATATTGTAGGAAAAGTACAGGCAATAGGCGCAAATACCTATCACTATCTGGAAGGGTATGCATGTACAGCAATTATTTTCGTTGTTATCAATTTCGTACTGGGAACTACGTTTAAATATGTAAATAAAAAATTAAGCTATGGAGCATAGGGGGAGATATGAATATTCGGTATGACCAGATTATAAAAACGTTTTTCTATTCTGCACACTATGTACCAATCACATTGCTTATTGCTTTTGTACCAGTTGTATTAGGGTTGATTTTTGGAAGCCTGATTGCAATTGGAAGAATATACCGTGTGAAGATAGTGTCTCCGATACTGGACTTTATTGTATTATTCATCAATGCCCTGCCTGGACCGATTATTATACTGGTACTTATCACAGTTTTTAATCAGGGATTTGATTCGTTTGCAAAAATGCTGCATTTGGCCATTCGTGCAAAAAATGTAAATGTTATTTATGTTGGTATTCTTGCAATGACCATCATATCCATACCAGCACTGAGCGAATCCATAAGAGGAGCCCTTTTATCAATCGATCAGGGTCAGTATGAAGCAGGCTATTCGGTAGGACTTAGTAAATTTCAGGTTTTGCAAAGAATCGTTTTACCACAGGCATTCTTAGTACTTATTCCAACACTCTGCGGCGATGTAATCGGAACCCTGAAAGGGTCTTCTTTCTTATTTATAATAGGGGTCATGGATATCATAAACAGTGCTTTAAAATTTGCAACCTCCAGCTATTGTATTCTGGAAGCATATATAGCGGCAGCACTGTTGTACTGGCTGATGAGTATTTTTATTGAAAACATATTCCGCCTTTTAGAACATCAGATGGGAAAACACAGGAGGGTGTTAGGATGATTGAAATAAAAAATCTGCATAAATCTTTTGGAAAAAATGAAATTGTAAGAGGTGTTGATGTACAAGTCAATAAAGGTGATGTGGTTGTCATCTTAGGACCTAGTGGTTCTGGAAAAACAACATTTCTTCGGTGTTTAAATTTTTTGGAAAGAGCAGAAGAAGGCGAAATTACGATAGATGATGTTTCTGTAAAATTTAAGCAGGCGAGTAAAAAAGACATTTTTAATATAAGGAAAAAAATAGGATTTGTATTTCAAAATCACAATCTATTTGCAAATAAAACCGCAATTGAAAATGTGATGGAGGGCTTGATTACCGCCCGTAAGATGTCAAAAAAGCAGTCAGAAGAAATTGCCCTTGAAGCATTGAAAAAAGTAGGCATGGAAGAAAAAAGAGATTCCTACCCATGCCAGTTATCCGGGGGACAGCAGCAAAGAGTTGGGATTGCAAGAGCAGTTGCACTAAATCCAGAGGTTATTTTATTTGATGAACCAACATCGGCATTAGATCCTGAATTAGTAGGAGAAACATTAAGATTAATAAAATCCATAGCAAAAGAGGGAATTACAATGATTGTAGTGACACATGAAATTTCTTTTGCACAGGATGTAGCAAATCAGGTGATTTTTATGGCAGATGGTGTTGTCGTGGAAAAAGGAGAACCAAATACGTTTTTCTTAAATCCCAAAGAAGAAAGAACCAAAACATTCTTGCAAAGAATTCTGCCAGAAGAACCAATGTATAACTTATAAATATGTAGTCAAAGAAAAGGAAAGAAAAGGAAGGAATTATCATGGCAAAAAAAATCAAACAAATCGCAATCTATGGAAAAGGTGGAATCGGAAAATCCACAACAACTTCAAATATCAGCGCAGCATTATCAAAGCTTGGATATAAAGTAATGCAGTTTGGCTGCGATCCAAAAAGTGATTCCACAAATACACTTCGAAATGGAGAGTACATACCAACGGTACTAGATACTTTAAGAGAAAAAAACACAGTCAAAGCAAATGAAGTTATATTCGAAGGATTTAATGGGATTTACTGTGTAGAAGCAGGCGGACCAGCACCAGGTGTGGGCTGTGCAGGACGAGGAATTATTACAGCAGTGCAGCTATTCAAGCAGCAAAATATATTTGAAGACCTGGATTTAGATATCGTTATCTATGATGTCCTTGGTGATGTTGTATGCGGTGGGTTTGCAGTACCAATCCGGGAAGGAATTGCAGAACATGTTTTCACCGTATCGTCAGCAGATTTCATGAGTGTATACGCTTCCAACAATCTGTTTAAAGGAATCCAAAAATATTCAAAGAGCGGTGGAGCATTATTAGGCGGCGTAATAGCCAATTCCATCAATGCCCCTTATGCAAAAGATATCGTGGATGATTTTGCAGCAAGAACAAATACTCAGATTATGCAGTATGTGCCTCGTTCCGTAACCGTAACGCAGAGCGAACTTCAGGGCAAAACAACCATTGAAGCAGCACCAGATTCCGAACAGGCAAAAATATATACGCAGCTGGCACAAAAAATTGCAACACATGAAAAGTCTACAGTGCCATCACCACTTGAAGTATCTGAACTTCGTGAATGGGCAGCCTCATGGGGAAATCATCTTCTGGAATTAGAAAAAGGGGTTGTAGTCGGAGGAGAAAGAGCTGGAATCTAAGAAGCAATATTCTTTCCATTTTCGGAACTGGATTTTTATAAAGGAAAAATGAATATTACATAAATATAAGCTGACAAGCCGGGAAAAGAGTACCCGTAAGGAAAAACTCATTTTCCCGTGTAAGCGTCAGTGCAGCAGTGAAAAGCAAAAAGGAGTGAATACAGGTTGGCATATAAAATAGCAGTAGCAACAAGCGATGGAAATAAAATAGATGGACATTTTGGAAGTACGGAAAGTTTTTACATATATGAAATAGAAGAAAGTGGAAAACCTTTGCTGGTTGAAAGAAGGAATCCATTTGAAACGTATGAAAACATCATCCCGCTGGAACAAACGATTTTTACGAAAAATCCGAATGCATCTTATGGAGGCTGCAATCATCAGGCACATGATCTAAGTGGCATGGAATCCCGTTTTCAAGCGGTATCCGATTGCCGCTTTATTTTATGCACAAGATGTGGTGGATTTATGGAAAAAGAACTGCAAAAAAGAGGAATCAGTGTATTTGCAATTGATATACCATTGGAAAGTGCATTTGAAAAAATTCATGCGTATTACGAAAAAACACTCCATACCAGCTAAATTAAACGAGAAAAAAACTTTACAAAAACGATCAAAATGGTGCAGGAAAAAGTAAAAACAATCTGGTTTACAGTAAAAGCAATATACAAGAAATGTAAATATAAGAAAAAATAAAAGTAAATACATATAATTTAGAAAAATTTTAGCACTTATTTCACAGAAAAAGCATTGACAAGAGGAAAATCCATGCATATAATATTATAGCGTGCATACTAAGCATGTAAGGTTAAGAAAAAATAAAACAGGAGGTGAAAATAATGCCAACATTCAACCAGTTAGTAAGAAAAGGACGCAAGACATCTAATAAGAAGTCAACTGCACCAGCTCTTCAGAAAGGTTACAATTCTTTGAAGAAGAGATCTACTGATACAGCTGCACCACAAAAAAGAGGTGTCTGCACAGCAGTTAAAACAGCTACTCCTAAGAAACCTAACTCAGCTCTTAGAAAGATTGCAAGAGTTCGTCTTTCCAATGGAATCGAAGTAACATCTTACATTCCAGGAGAAGGTCACAATCTTCAGGAGCATAGCGTTGTTCTTATCCGTGGTGGTAGAGTTAAAGATTTACCAGGTACGAGATACCATATCATCAGAGGTACATTGGATACAGCTGGCGTAGCTAACAGACGTCAGGCTCGTTCTAAATACGGCGCTAAGAGACCAAAAGCAGCTAAATAAGAATTAGCAGACCAATAGTATCACAAACAGAACTTATGGTTAGTGTTGGATTATTTTACCTTCAGATGAAGCGATAGATTTCCGCACGAAACACGTGAGAGGACACATGTGAGTACCGTTGAATTAATCGAAAAAAAATTCTCGTTTGTGGAATAGTATCCATGAACTCAGATCATGATTAAGGAGGGAAGTACCGTGCCACGTAAAGGACATATACAAAAAAGAGACGTATTAGCTGATCCGTTATACAATAACAAAGTGGTTACTAAGCTTATCAATAACATTATGTTAGATGGTAAGAAGGGTGTAGCTCAGAAAATCGTATACGGCGCATTTGAAAAGGTTACAGCAAAAACAGAAAAACCAGCTCTCGAGGTTTTCGAAGAAGCAATGAACAATATCATGCCTGTACTTGAAGTAAAGGCTAGACGTATTGGTGGTGCTACATACCAGGTACCGATCGAAGTAAGACCAGATCGTCGTCAGGCATTAGCATTACGCTGGTTAACAATGTTTTCTCGTAAAAGAGGAGAAAAAACAATGCAAGACCGTCTTGCAAATGAAATAATGGATGCAGCTAACAGTACAGGTGCATCTGTAAAAAAGAAAGAAGACATGCACAAAATGGCAGAAGCAAACAAAGCTTTCGCTCATTACAGATTCTAGAAAAATTCTGGAATTTGCTGCATAGCTTAAGTAAGATAAGGAGGAATATCCCTTGGCTGGAAGAGAATATCCGTTAGATAGAACCAGAAACATCGGTATCATGGCTCACATTGATGCTGGTAAGACTACGTTAACAGAACGTATTCTTTACTATACAGGTGTTAACTATAAAATTGGCGATACACATGAAGGTACTGCTACTATGGACTGGATGGAACAGGAGCAGGAAAGAGGTATCACAATTACTTCAGCTGCTACTACATGCCATTGGACACAACAGGAAAACACAAAAGTGAAACCGAATGCTTTAGAGCATCGTATCAATATTATTGATACACCGGGTCACGTTGACTTCACAGTTGAAGTTGAACGTTCACTTCGTGTACTTGATGGTGCAGTAGGTGTATTCTGTGCAAAAGGTGGAGTTGAGCCTCAGTCAGAAAATGTATGGCGTCAGGCTGATACATACAATGTACCAAGAATGGCATTTGTTAATAAAATGGATATCCTTGGTGCGAACTTCTACGGAGCTGTTGATCAGATTCGTACAAGATTAGGAAAAAATGCTATCATTCTTCAGATACCAATCGGAAAAGAAGATGACTTCCTTGGAATCATTGACTTATTCGAAATGAAAGCTTACATCTACAATGATGATAAGGGCGAAGATATTACAATCGTTGATATTCCAGACGATATGAAGGATGAAGCAGAATTATATCATGCAGAATTAGTTGAGAAAGTCTGTGAATTAGACGACGACTTGATGATGATGTATTTAGAAGGCGAAGAACCTAGCGTAGCAGAGATGAAAAAAGCTTTGAGAAAAGGAACCTGTGATTGTACAGCTGTTCCTGTATGCTGTGGATCCGCTTACAAAAATAAAGGTGTTCAGAAATTATTGGATGCTATTTTGGAATTTATGCCATCCCCAACTGATATCCCATCTATCAAAGGTGTGGATTTAGAAGGAAATGAAGTTGAAAGACATTCATCTGATGAGGAACCATTCTCAGCTTTAGCTTTCAAAATCATGGCTGATCCATTTGTAGGAAAACTTGCATTCTTCCGTGTTTATTCTGGAACTGTAAATGCAGGATCTTACGTATTAAATGCAACAAAAGATAAAAAGGAACGTGTTGGACGTATCCTTCAGATGCATGCAAACAAGAGACAGGAACTTGATAAAGTTTACTCTGGCGATATCGCAGCAGCAGTTGGTTTTAAATTTACAACAACTGGTGATACAATCTGTGATGAGCAGCATCCCGTTATCTTAGAGTCCATGGAATTCCCAGAACCAGTTATCGAATTGGCAATTGAGCCAAAGACAAAAGCTGGACAGGGTAAAATGGGTGAAGCTTTGGCAAAACTTGCTGAAGAAGATCCTACATTCCGTGCTCACACGAATCAGGAAACAGGACAGACAATCATTGCAGGTATGGGTGAACTTCATCTTGAAATCATTGTTGACCGTCTTCTTCGTGAATTTAAAGTAGAAGCAAATGTAGGTGCACCTCAGGTTGCTTACAAAGAAACTTTTACAAAATCAGTTGATCAGGAATACAAATATGCAAAGCAGTCTGGTGGACGTGGACAGTACGGGCATTGTAAAGTTAGATTCGAACCTATGGATGCAAACTCTGAAGAAACCTTCAAGTTTGATTCCGCAGTTGTTGGTGGTACAATTCCAAAAGAATATATCGCCCCAATTGGAGAAGGTATTGAAGAAGCTTCCAAAGCCGGAATTCTTGCAGGATTCCCTGTATTAGGTGTTCATGCTACCGTTTATGATGGTTCTTATCATGAAGTCGATTCTTCAGAAATGGCATTCCATATTGCAGGATCCATGTGCTTCAAAGAAGCTATGGTAAAAGCAGGAGCAGCTATTTTAGAGCCTATCATGAAAGTAGAAGTAACAATGCCAGAAGAATACATGGGCGATGTAATTGGTGATATCAATTCACGTCGTGGACGTATCGAAGGTATGGACGATATCAGCGGAGGAAAGATCGTAAGAGCTTTCGTTCCACTTGCTGAGATGTTTGGTTACTCTACAGACTTACGTTCTAAGACTCAGGGACGTGGAAATTATTCTATGTTCTTTGAAAAATATGAACAAGTTCCTAAGTCAGTTCAAGAAAAGATTATTTCCACAAAAGGAAAGTAAAAATCACTTGAAAACCAAAGGATAATTTAATATAATCAGAATTAACTGATTAGGTAAATTAGCTGTCCAGGTATGCTCCTGGACGGCTGTCTTAAAGAAGAAATGCCGTAGGGGCACGAAATTAAGGAGGACGTTTTAAAATGGCTAAAGCTAAATTTGAAAGAAACAAACCACATTGTAACATCGGAACAATCGGTCACGTTGACCATGGTAAAACAACATTAACAGCTGCTATCACAAAAGTACTTTCTGAAAGAGTAGCTGGTAACGCAGCAGTTGATTTCGCTAACATCGATAAAGCTCCAGAAGAAAGAGAAAGAGGTATTACTATCTCTACAGCTCACGTAGAATACTCTACAGACAACAGACATTATGCTCACGTTGACTGTCCAGGCCATGCTGATTACGTTAAAAACATGATCACAGGTGCTGCTCAGATGGATGGTGCTATTCTTGTTGTAGCTGCTACTGATGGTGTTATGGCTCAGACAAAAGAACATATCTTACTATCACGTCAGGTAGGTGTTCCTTACATCGTTGTATTCATGAACAAATGTGATATGGTTGATGATCCAGAATTACTTGAATTAGTAGAAATGGAAATCACAGAACAGTTAGAAGATTATGGATTTAATGATTCTCCTATTATCAAAGGTTCCGCTTTAAAAGCTCTTGAAGATCCTAAAGGAGAATGGGGCGATAAAATCATGGAATTAATGGCAACAGTTGATGAATATATTCCAGATCCAGTACGTGACACAGACAAACCTTTCTTAATGCCAGTTGAAGATGTATTCACAATCACAGGTCGTGGAACAGTTGCTACAGGTAGAGTAGAAAGAGGAACTCTTCATATTGCTGATGAACTTGAAATCCTTGGAATCAAAGAAGAAATCCAGAAAACTGTTGTTACTGGTATTGAAATGTTCCGTAAACAGTTAGACGAAGCTATGGCTGGTGACAACATCGGTGCTTTACTTCGTGGTGTTAACCGTGAACAAATCGAAAGAGGACAGGTTCTTGCTAAACCAGGTACTGTAACTTGCCACAGAAAATTTACAGCTCAGGTTTACGTTTTAACAAAAGATGAAGGTGGACGTCATACTCCTTTCTTCAACAACTATCGTCCACAGTTCTATTTCAGAACAACAGACGTTACAGGTGTTTGTGAATTACCAAGCGGAACAGAAATGTGTATGCCTGGTGACAACATCGAAATGACAATTGAATTAATTCACCCAGTAGCTATGGAACAGGGTCTTACTTTCGCTATCCGTGAAGGTGGACGTACTGTAGGTTCAGGCCGTGTTGCTACAATTGTTAGCTAATTTCAATATAATAGAGATTATTGCTTAAATAAAAACCTCGCAATGCTTGATTTATCAAGTGCTGCGGGGTTTTTTGCTTTTATTGCTCGTGATATCGATATGATATTCTTTATATCAGTCATGCCTATACATCTGCAAAATGTGTAAATATGGCACATGAAGAATATCTAGATAAATTAATACTTGAGCGACTTTATGAGATTCATATCTATGGATGGATTGAAACCAAATACGATATCATCTCGCACGTAAAAGTCAACAATGCTGCCTATGAAGTTCCAAAAAATGTGGTGACGAAATATGATCCTGAGATGGTAACCTTAGAATATGGACGAGATGATGAAAGAATTGCAGAGGAATACCGCTAATGAGAAAAGATGGCGGGGAATGGGGGAATGAGAGAGCAAAAGTTGATATTAAAGAAATTACAAATGTAAGAATTAGAAATTTGTAGTAAAATAATCTATTTATTTAAATATAAGGTAGAAAAATATAAGTGTTTGCGATAAAATGTAGCTACAATATTTTTTTGTAATATGAAAGAAAGGGATAGTTAAAAATGAATTTTGAAATGATGAAATAGGAAATACTATAGTACATTCAAAGTTTCTTTTGATACAATTATTAGTTTACCTTATTTTGATAAAAATATTGGTGAACCACCAGAGAAATTTGCAGAAGGCAGTAGATTTAATAGAGATAATGTGTCATATCTTTACATGACAACAGATCCATGATGTTACTTTTATTTATATTATAAAACCAAGTGATATAGTAAATAGTTATTTTTTTTTGTGAAAAAACACCATGACATTTTGTGAAAAATGCGATTATAATATAATTTATATAAGTCATTATGACTCATGTGAATAGGGCGAGTTCTGCACTTCCACATTGGGATAGTGGCTTTTTTTATAATGAAACAGGAGGATATAGTATTATGCCAAGAAACAAAAAAGAAGGAATTGTGTACACTGTCATGGAAGTAATAATGATGACATTATTTATGGGAATCAATACAATGGCAACATTTACAGTTGTTTTCATGTCTGCGTATATGGTGTTATTCGGAGCAATGTTCCTTAATGGATTCAGTATATCGGCGGTAGATATGTTTCGAACAGACTGGCCATTATTTTTCGTAATTGCATTAGCCTGGCAATGGATAGTTGCTGGTCCAGTAGGAAGAAGATTACTTGGATTAAAATTTAAAAGTTCAAGAGTGACAGCATGAAAAATCAAAAAAATTCAAATGGTAAAGATGATGTAAGAACAGAGGAAGTCAATGCGCTAAAAAAGCAAAACCGTTTAGTCGTCTTTGCAGATAAAGATATAAATAAAGAAGTGGCTAAAAAATTAGCAAATCGACTGAACGCAGAGTTAAAGCAAAATTGGTCTGATATAAAAAAGGCAGATTTAGTGTTAAGACTAGATGCTGACGGTATTGCTCTTGTGAGTGATAAAATGGTACTCCGTGGTGATTTTGTTCAGATGTTGCCACGAATTAAGCACTGCAATTTGCAAAAGGAACTTCTGATACGAGCGTCTAAGATGAAAGGGACTAGTAGTAATCTGACGGCAATTGATGCTACGGCAGGTCTAGGGGAAGATGCACTGCTATTAGCGGCTGCAGGTTTTTCAGTAAGGCTTTATGAATATAATACGGTAATAGCACTATTACTTCAGGATGCACTCAATCGGGCAGCAATTGTACCAGAGTTGACAGATATTGTTGGGCGAATGAAACTTTTCGAGGAAAATAGTATATTTTCATTGCAAAATCTTGTAGCGCAACCAGATTTAGTTTTACTTGATCCTATGTTCCCAACTAGACAGAAAAGCGCATTAATCAAAAAAAAGTTTCAGCTACTTCAGCAATTAGAGTGTCCTTGTGTGGATGAGTCAGCCTTGATCCAAGCCGTTATTGCAGCTAAACCTCGTAAGGTAGTAATTAAGAGACCACTTAACGCTTCATACTTGGCTGGTTATAAACCAGATTATTCTCTTAAAAGTAAAGTCATTCGTTTTGATTGTTTGGTATTGCCACGATGACAGAAATTTTGATGCACTTAGTTTTAGAATTATGAAAAAAGAATCTTAAATTCATATTCTCGTGATATCCATATGATATTCTTTTTTTGATTTTTCTTTTTTCCATTAGTGGTTCACAATAACCATTTTCATAATTAGAGTATGTTGAAATTGGTAAATCTAGTTTTCTTGCCATATCACGTTGTGATATATTTGCATACTTTTTGCACTATGGTATCATTATCTATATAGTGGAGTAAGAAACTAAGATATTATATCGAGAGCTAAAATTTTTGCTGCAGAGATTGTAAGAGAATCAGAATGTGATTTCCGCCTTTATATCAGTCATGCCTATACATATATAAAATGTGTAAATATGGCATATGAAGAATATCCTAGATAAATTAACATTAGATCGACTTTATGAGATTCATATCAATGGATGGATTGAAACCGCATATTTTTGTAATGTAGATCCTAAGATCAATCGTGATGATTATAGAGATGGACATATTATTCTCCCTGGAGTCCCATTTTTATTTGTAATAGGAAAGGATTATTATGCAAGTATTAAAAGCAGTTGCATTAAAAAAGATATATCAACGAAATGAAATAAGAGTATCTGCATTAAATGGAATAGATCTTATATTGGAAAATGGAGAGTTTATAACAATTGTCGGAAAATCTGGGAGTGGGAAAAGTACTCTTTTAAAGATTCTGGGAGGATTGGATATTCCTACAAATGGATTTGTTGAAATACGTGGGGAAAATTTGAGCAATATGAATCGAGAAGAACTTACTATATTCCGTAGAAGAAATATTGGGTTTGTATTTCAAAATTATAATCTGGTTCCTGTAATAAATGGATACGAAAATATTGTTCTGCCTATAAGTTTAGAAAATTCGTCTCTTGATACAAGTCTGTTCGATGAGATAGTTCAAACTCTAGAAATAAAAGAGCAGTTATACAAAACTCCGGATGAAATGTCTGGCGGAGAACAGCAACGAATTGCAATAGCGAGAGCATTAATAACAAAGCCAGCACTAATATTAGCAGATGAGCCAACTGGAAATTTGGATTCAGAAACAAGTTATAAGGTCGTGGAAATGATAAAAGATATGGCAAAGCGATTTCATCAGACAGTTGTTCTTGTGACACATAATGAGGATATTGCAAAAATGGCAGATCGCTGCATTCAAATAAAAGACGGGAGAATCTTAGAATAAAAATAGCTATGAAAAAGTCGAAAAGAAAATCTTGGATCATTTGGAATTTGGCAAAAGAAAGTGATAAAAGCCAACGTAAGAGTAATCGGATTTATATTGTAGCAGTAGCATTTACAGTGCTATTGCTATTTTCTACGTTTAGTATAGCAAAAGGGAAAATAGAAACGGATCAATTAAGAAATATGCGAAAAGCAAACACAGCTTCTAATGTTTCTTTCTCAAATGCAACACGAGTGCAATATCAAAAAATAAAAGAACTAGAGTTTGTTGAGCATGTAGGAATCGAAAAATCATTTGCAGGAATTTATGGTAGCGATAATCAAATGCTATTTTCCTGCGTAACGCTTGATTCAAATGGTTACAAAAAAATGTTAAGACCTGCATGCACAGAAACAGTAGGAAATTATCCCCAAAAAAACAATGAAATTTTTATGTCGAAACGAGCATTAAAAGCATTAGGAATAGACAAACCCGAAATAGGAATGAAGATTGCGCTAAATATTGAATGGTTCGATTGGATGACAAATAAGGAACATGCAAACACAGATAATCGCGCGTCCTATATTTTATCTGGATATAATACAAGCTATGAAGATATTACACAAAAGGCACAAGTTATTTATTTTTCGCAAGAATTTTTAAAAGAACATAAGATAGCATTATTTCCCGGAAAATTATTGATTAAGACCAAATATGATTTTTTAGAGCCTTCTTATATAGAAAAGTTGTTGTATCAAAATATTGAATTAGAAAATGAAAGTCAGCAGTTTATGGTTGAAAATTCATCTTCCTATCAGGCAATGACAGAATTCGCGGGAGGATTTAAGCTTGTATTTGCTTGTGCGATAATATTATGTGTAAGTGCATATCTTTTGATTTATAATCTTGTTTCTATATCGCTGAATCAAAATATAAGACAATACGGTTTGCTTGAAACAATTGGTATGACAAGGAAGCAAATACGAAACATGATATATTTACAAAGTTTGAGAAAAAGTATTGTAGGTTCTGTGATTGGTGGAATTATAAGTGCTTTTATAAATGTATTTTTAATTCAGACGATCTTACAGAAGTTATATTTAAATGGCCTTGGAACGATACATAAAACGAATATATTTCGTCCAGTAATCTTGTTCTTTAGTATTGCGTTTGTTTTTGGGATTTCTTTGTTTTCATGTAAAAGGGCATTAAAAAAGCTAAAGATATTAAATCCTCTAGAGGCTGGAAATTACTATGGATCTGATCTTGCAAAAGAGTCCAAAAGAACAAAAGCAAGGAAATGGAAAAAACAGACGGAACATCAAATAAAAAAGGCGAAGAAGAAAAGTTGTAAAATAACAAGAAATGGTTCTGAAATTTCGCACATGGCATGGCGAAATATGAAACGAGAAAAAGCAAAATTAACAGTTTCATTATTATCATTATTATTAGGATGTGAGGTAATACTTGGATTTTGTGTGTTAGAAAATGGAACAGATACAATGAACAAAATAAGACAAAATTACGATTTTGAAATTGGAATTGATGAGAATATGGTGAACAAATATTTAGATACAGTCAAATTTGAAAATGAGAAACAAAAAAAGTTGTTTTCAGATGAAAAGTTAAATGAATTAGCTGTTATTGCAAATGTAACAAGGAAAGATATTAAAATAAGCCAAGGTGGTTATGGTTTTATTGAGACAGATAAAAAGGACGCATTTGAGCCAAGAAATCAATCTTTAGTAGAAGTACAAAATGGAAACAACTTTGTGACTTTTCAAATAATACAAAATAGAGATTTGAAGAAACTTGAGAATTATAAATTAGAAAAGTCTGAGGATATGGACTTAGAAGCATTAAAAAGTGGAAAAGGAGCACTTCTTTTACATGAAAATGAATTATCTGTGGCATTAAAAAAAGCTGCAAAAAAAGTATTGGATAAAAGTTTTACAATTTATCCTTCTTATGTTTCTATGGCGGAGAATAAAGAAAATACGGATATTCTTTGTTCCGGTTATCTAGATACGACTCAAAAATCATTTCCAGATTTAGACTATACCTATCATGGTGATGGAATTAATTATTTGTTAGTAACTGAAAATGGATTTAAGAAACTTGGATTAACAAAACAGATTTTTCATATATCATTTAATGTTCAGCAAGATAAGGAATCTCTTGTAAAGGAAAAATTAAAACAATGGGTAGTAGCACAAAATAGTGGGAATAGTCTCCATTTCTATATTGTGGCTAATTCAGATAAAATTGTAGCAGAGAATAGTTATATACAAGCAAGTAGATTAATCATGACTGTACTTGGAAGTTTTCTTCTTGTAATGGGAATTTTAAATTATTTAAATACAAGATCTACAGATTTAGTTACAAGACAAAATGAATTTATCTTGCTAGAAACGATAGGAATGACAAGAAAACAATTACAAAAAATGATACTGCTAGAAGGAATTTATTTTTGTGCATTACTTTGGAGTGTAGTTATCAGTGTCGGAAGTTTTGGATTATGGATATTTGGAAGATTGATCAGCGAGAACATTTCCTATTTTAGATTTTATTACCCGATTGATTCCTTGATGATTATGGTTTTCAGTTTTTCTATTATTTGTATTTTATTACCACAAATATATTTTAGAAAGATGACTTAAATAAAAGTTATAGTCTTTGGCATGCGATAGATTAAATGACCTCGCAATGCTTGATTTATTAAGTGTTGCGAGGTTTTTTGAATTCTTTTACAATCCTTTCACATTTTTAGAAAAATCATCACGGTCTTCTTGACTTTCAAACAGATGAAACCAGTCACATATTTCTATTGCAAAGTCAATAAAGGCGATCCCTTGGGCAGTTATGATATTACCATCTCTGACAACTCGATCTGAAAGAAAATTTTCTCTTGGAAAAGGGTCTTTTTCTCCAAAAACATCAATATGTTCCTGTGTCCATTCAACAATAGGAGTAGTATATTTTACATTATGAAAAACACCTGCTTTTGCTAAGAATACTGTCCCAGCACCACATATAGCACTTACCAATTTTCCTTTTGAATTTAGATCATGGATTAATTCCATTAGTTCAGGGCGGGTATCACCATACCATCCACCTGGGATAATTAAGCCGTCTACATCTTCCTTTAGTACATCCGTGATCAATCTTGATGGTTTACATAAAAATCCAGAGCGACCTTTTATTATTTTATCTTCATACGCGATTGTAATTATTTCTTTATCAGCACTTGTATTTAACAGGTGCATAAGGAATGTTATCTCGTAATCAGTCATTCCATCAAAAATAAAAACTAATATTTTACCCATTTAAGCCTCCAATTTCAAAGTTTGCATTTATAACTTACCAATTTATCTTTCTTTCATAATACAAAATACCAATACAAATATCAAATATTTTACCTAATTATATATAAATCAATTCCTTGACTACATAATTTATAATGGAATAGCAAATAGGATATACTTCTTCGACTCATAATAAAAATAAATCAATTATGCGAATTATGTTATAACTTTTCTATGGAATGATATTGAGAAAGTGTAAAATAGAATTAAGTCCATATTGGGAAAGCATAAAATAGAATTAAGTCCATATTGAAAATAGTAAGATAGATACTAACACATTTTGTTTTAAAATACTCAAAAATTAGAATAAACTAAAAAGGTAGAAGGTATTTCGAACATTCATCTATCATAAATATTGATTTGGAGTGATTGTTACTCATGATGAAAGAGAAATACTTCTTCAAAAACGACAGGATTGTGGATTGAATGAAAAATAGTTTAGAGGAGAACGGCGCGATGTGTAAATGCAGAATAGTTTATGATAAGTGGAAATATAGGAAGGAAAAGTCAAAGAATGGAATCTTCGTCAATGAGTTAGAAGTGGAGGAATATATTGCGAATGATAAATATTGCATTTTGTGATGATGACTTAAGTTTTTTGAAAATAGTGATTCCACTTGTTGAAGAGGAGTTTAATCGCCGTAAGTTAAAAGTAGATTGCAGCATGTTTACAAATGGAAAAAAGTTATTGGAAGTATTTAAAGTTCGGAAACCTTCTTTTGATATCATATTTTTAGACTTAGATATGCCGGTTATGAAAGGGCAGTCAGTTGCAAAAGCGTTAAGGAGCATAGATAAAAATTTTAAATTAATATTTATAACAGCATATGAAAATGAAGCACTAAATATGTTCCAGTATGATGTAGCAGGTTTTGTACCTAAAAATCAATTAAATAAGTATTTATATGAATCAATAAAAAGAGCTATTACGCTGATAGAAGAAGACAGACCTTATATGCAAATTTTGCCTGTGTATATGCCAAACAGACAAGAGAAGTATATGGATATGAAAATCCCATTAAATGACATTATTCTAATAGAAAGTATTAACAAAGTAAGTTATGTTCATACGACACGAGATACTTATCAGGTATATCATATACAATTTACAAAGTTAGTGGAAAAATTTACCGGATTAGGTTTTTTGGATATACACAGAACATGTATTGTAAATCCTAAATATGTGAGCAGTGTTGGAGAATCCAACATATATTTGGATAATGGAGAAATCCTTATTATGAGCAGAAGAAAAAGGAAAGAAGTTTTAAATAAACTGGTTAATAATATATACGAGGAGGTGATAAGGTGATAAATGAGGCTATGAATTTCTTGTTTTCAGTAATAGAAGCCTCTATCTTACTAGGATTAGTTGGAAGCTTATTTCCTGGCAGGTATAACAGAACCTTAAATATAGTTGCTTTTTTTATATCTGTAATATCTGGAGCTGTAGCCATTAATCAGATGGGATTCAATATTTTCTTACGAACTTTAATTTTAATTGTGTTTTTTATCCTGTTATGCCAGATATTATATGAAGGACCAATACACATGAAACTGTTTTATTTATTATTCGCAAATTATATATGTGTAGTAAGTGAGGTTGTATTCGCAAATTTCATTATGTTACTTCCGGATGAAAAGGTAAATATTATATTACATGATATAAAAGTAGAAACTACAGTTACAATTATCATTAAAGCATTGGTAATCCTATTGGGAATTTTATTTGCAAAGTATTTTATGAAGCTAAAACCTAAATTACCAGGAAAATACTGGATTACATTGGATTTGATCTTTATCATTTTTATTGAAATTCTGCAACTATCCATGTTTATCGAATTAAAAATAAAGGACATCATACCAGAGTATCACTTGTATTGCATCTTAATGACGATAGGCATACTTATTATAAGTGTCTACGTATTTTATTTTTTAGGAAAAATATGCTGGGTATATGAAAAGCAAACGGAGTTTGAATTGTTTAAGCTAAGAAGTTCGGAACTAGAAAAAATCATTGTGTATCAACAGCAATCCGGGCAAGAGATGAAACGTATTAAGCATGACATTAATAAGAATCTGACCAATATATCCTATCTTCTGGAAAAAGAAAAGATTACGGAGTCGGTGTCATATTTAGACAATATTACAAATGTTTTGAATAATGCAAAGGAAGTAATTAGTTGTGGTAATTATGTCATAGATGCAATCTTGAATTATCGGATATCTTTATGCAATCATAAACATATTCTACTGGAACTTTCGATAGACCAGATTGGAGAATTTCAAATTAAACCAGTTGATATTTCTGCAATTTTGGACAATTTACTTGATAATTCAATAGAAGCGGTAGAATCATTGGCAATAGAGAAAAGAATCATAAATATAAAAATATTCTCTTATAAAAATAATATGGTTATTGTCATTAAAAATCCTTTTCAGGGAAAACTTGAATGGAAAAATAATGAGATAGTAACGAAAAAAAGCAGTTATAGCGAACATGGTTATGGATTAAAGTCAATAAAAGATACGATTGAAAGAAATTTGGGAACTTATAAATGTTATGTTGATGATAATGAATTTACAACTATAGTAATGCTGCCATTTAAAGAAAGGGACAGCAAATAAAAGCAATATAGTTGCAAATATAAAAATAAAGATATATAGTCTTACAAATAAACCATTCGGTAGCGAAAAAAGACCTTTCGTGCATTATACATTGTTTAATTAGGTAGACATTAGTATTATACAGAATGCAGTGACTACATAGTTGGAATGTAGAGTAGCAGAGAGGATTAATGTGAAGGAAATTATTTGTGAACTCAAGGAGATAAATAAAATTTATCAAGGTAGAAATGTGCTGAATAATATCAACATTAAACTACAAAAAGGTGAAACATATGGATTTATAGGTAAGAATGGAGCTGGAAAAACGACTACAATGAGAATAATTGTGGGTTTATCTTTGCAAACGAACGGAGAAATATATCTGGAAGGGGTAAAAGAAAGTCATTTACTTAGTGAAAAGAGAAAAAAAATCGGTTGCATGATAGAAAATCCAGCACTTTATATGGGAATGTCAGCAATTGAAAATTTGGAAGCAATAAGAATTTTGTATGGAATATTGGACAAAAAGAGATCAAGTCAAATATTAAGAATGGTAGGACTAGAAAACACAGGGAGCAAGGCAGCCAAGAATTTTTCTCTTGGAATGAGGCAAAGACTAGGAATTGGAATGGCATTAATGAATAACCCTCAACTATTAATTTTAGACGAGCCAATTAACGGGTTGGATCCAGATGGAATTGTAGAAGTACGTGAACTGATAAAAGGAATCAATAAAAAACACGGAACGACCATACTTATATCCAGCCACATTTTAAGTGAAATGTATCAAACGGTAGACAACTACATTTTGATTGATAAAGGCAGAATTGTAGAGGAGATAAGTCATCAGGAATTAAATAAAAACTGCCAAAAATATATTTTAATTAAGTCGGATAATGTAAGCACATTGATAGATACGATTCGTGGAAAATTGAATACAGAAAATTTTCGCGTAATGGAAAATAATAGTATAAGGATGTATGATTATACGGATGACTTGCTTAAAGTATTGAGCGTTTTGGGGAGTGTGGGAATTGATTCGAAAGATATTTCCGTAATGGAAGATAGTTTAGAGGAATATTTTTTTAAACGTACAAGTTGTCGAGAGGAGTCATGATTTATGATAAAGATATTCAATTATGAATTATACAGACTTGTCAGGGATAAATCGTTTATCATAATTTCATTTGGTATTTTATTTCTTAATTATGCAATATTTTCAGGAAAGAGCATATCTATGGAAGAGTACATTCGTAAGGATTTTCTAACAATATCCTTAAGTACACTTTATATTGCACTTTTTATCGGAAAAGAGTTTGAGGACAAAAAGATAACTTATCAGTTATTAGCTGGGAATAGTCGAACAAAGATATTGTTATCAAAATCAGTCATTGTGATTTTAATAATAGAATTTCAGCTGTTTTTATTTCCAATAAGCCAAATGATTTTAACAAGACGGTTTACATTATGGAGCCCTTCTGAAAACAGATTTCATATTTCATTGATTCTCATGGGCATTTATTTGACTTCTTTATGCATATTAATTATAAGCGTAGTGAAAAAAAGTGCTATGTCAGTTGGTATATTGATCTTATTTTATTTGTTATCAATGTTGGCTATGAATAATAAGAATATAGGTGAAATTGCGATTCATTTTTTCCCATTAGGTATAGGTCAATTAATTGCATTAAATCAAATAGGACTTGTTCGAGGAATGGCACTGATTTTAATCTGGACAGCAGCACAAATGATAATAGCCATATTACTATTTCTTAAAGTAGATTTATAAGGAGAAAAATGGAATGAAGCAATTAATGAGATATGAATATTATAGGATAAAAAACAATAAACTTGTATATGTTATTTTCGTGGTTTGCTGCTTTATTACTTTGTTTTTTTGCAGTTCAGACTATTTAAGTGACCCAATGATTCCAGGTACACCCAATAATATATTAGGCATATACATGAATGAGATAGCAGATGTTGGAATTGTTGTACTTATAATAGCAGGCTGTAGTTCAATATATTTGTTTGGAGAAGAATTTTCAACAAGGACACTCAATTTAGAATTACTTGCGGGATATAATAGAAGAACGATTTATATCAGTCATTGTATTAAGACATTTTTATTAACGGGAGGTATCATTTCGGTTTCCTTATTTATAGGATGTCTTAAATTCATAACGAAGTATGCTAAGGGCTTTAGAATAGAGGATATAGCATATTTGGTGAGGAGCGTTTTTTTGATATATATACTTGCATTTTCAATGATGTCATTTTGCATGATATTTGCAGTACTGCTTCAAGATACAGCGAAATCAACGGTTTTTACATTTATATTTTTATTTGTATCATGCTATATTATGGCTGCATTGGTATCTGGTTCATCACATCTATATTTAGCTTATGAAGGCAAGAAAAGCTTTTTGTTAAGATTATATCCACCATATTTATGGAGATGGTCGTTAAAGCAAAATTTATCTATGACGGATATGATAGGTACTTTTATTATTGCAGGAGGATGGAGCAGTATTTTTATATGGATAGGATACAGTATATTTAAAAAGAAGGAGTTAAAGTAAAAAAGAATATAAAATTTGAAATAAAGACAGGGTATTGAAGACAAAAAAACATCGTGTATTTGGAAAAGAAAAAAGGTATACATTAAAAAAAGAAAAAAGATTGAAAATTCAGACTTTGAAGAATATGATATAAAAGTATATAATTTTACAATACATTACAATATAAACAAATCATTTATTTGTCGACAGCAGAGAAATGGGGGGGATTACATGATTTATTTTGACACAAATGTTACACCAGAAGAAGTTGCATACGATGGAAGCAGAATCGGTGCTATCGATGCGTTATTTGAGGATCTGATTGCAAAGGAGAAAATTATTTCGGCGAATTATTGTCTTGCCAGGGATGGAAAGATTTTTGCAAACCGTGCTATGGGGAAATTGTCTTATCACAAAGAGGATACAAGAGAGCTTAAGCCTGATACGATTCAAAGGATTGCTTCAATTACGAAATTGTTTACGGCAATTGCAATCTGGAAACTGGTTGAGGACGGAAAATTGCGGGTAAATCAAAGGGTGGGAGAAATCATTCCTGAATTTAGTGAAAAGCCTTTCGATGAAATTACGATAGCACATTTATTATCACATACCTCAGGATTACAGGCAGATCCCGGGTGTTTTCCAAATCCATATTTTACTTCACCTTGGGATTTTATTATAAAGGACAAAGGAAAAAACTGGATTGCGGCTGCTTTGCATAGTGGAATGAGAAAAGCACCAGGAGAAGAATGGGCATATTGTAGTTTTGGCTTTGTGATTCTTGGTGAAATTATATCAAGAGTAAGCGGAGAATTTGCACATGATTATATAACTAAACATATTATAAAACCTTGTGGATTAAATAATACGGGATTTGATTTTAGATGCAAAGAGGTTGTGAGTAAAACAAATATTCCAAATAAAGACAGAGAAAAACTGATTGATTCAATATTAAATGAAACCTATAAAGAGGATAAAATAGACAAGATTTTTCAAAATATTCCAGGTACTGGAGGCGGAATGTATTCTACAGCATATGATTTATGCCGATTCGGTATGATGCTTCAGCAAAATGGATATATGGATGGAACCAGAATTATAGGAAGAAAAGCGATTGAAAAATTATCAACGCTTTATACAGGACAAAACATCAGAGATTTTTGCTGGGCAGCAGGTGGAAATGTCCGTGAGTATGGACTTGGACCAGATATGCGCCGAAATGAAGCAAGTCTTTATTCCGAAGGTACATTTTTTCATGAAGGAGCAGGAGGATGTGCACTGATTATTGATCCAAAAGAACGCATGGTGGCAGCATGGTTTATTCCGTTTGTCAACGAACAGTGGAGCCCGGAGCCAATCAATAATGCGCCAGCAGTTATGTGGTCGGGATTGAAATGAGGAAAATAAAAGACTGAAGTAAAGTATTTGATTTATTGCCTGGAGTTTTTCCAGCACTTTTATTCCATTGGTATTTTTTCCAAAGGTAATTCCAAAAGTGCTGTTTTTTTGCATTTTTCTATCTATGCCTTATGTACTTACTACCCTTTTTATGGGTAGTTTCCAGATAGCCGGAGGGAAAAGATTTCAAAAACATATAATAGGAATGAAATATTGGAATGAATGTAAAAGTGATATAATAATAGCAGATAAAAATTTCACAAAGGTTACATAGATAACGTAAAGAAAGTTGAAGGAATGTGCAATGAGACGTAAAATTTACTGGCTGGTTTTATTGAATCCGGCAATACTTGTTTTATATTTTATTGGTATGAGAATATTATCTCTTTTATGCCAATATGGGAGCGTGAGAAGACGAGGAATCGAATTAATTGTAATTGGTGGAATTGGATTCGGATGGTTTATCCTTTGGACAATTGTATATTTTATAATAAAACGAAATATCAACGAGAAACCGTTGGTTCGATTGTTATCAACAGTAATATTAACTCTGGAACTCATTTTTGTATTAGGAACAACTGGATTTTGGGGATTTAAAATATATGAAAGCGCAACCAACTTTAGCGGAAAACTGGCTTGGTATATACATGAAAAAGAATCGAGTCGTAAAATTGAATTAAAAGATAATAACTTTTTGAAGACAGGTATGGAAGGAATCATAAAAGACATAGATGATAAAGTATCTTTACCGAAAGAACTTTATATAACAAATTATTTTGAAATCAGACTTCATCCAGATGGTACCATCCAATCTATTTATGCATTTTTATATGGAAAAAACAAAGAAGGTATAACAAAAACATATTTGATAGACTATAATGCAGATAAATCAAATGATATGACCATCTGGCTGGACGGAGAAGCAAAACCAACCTACCATGAGCAAAATAAGTTACAACCGATGCAGGATATGGTACAGGCATTTGTAAAAAGTAATCAACAAAAAGAATATATAAGCAAAAATGAAAATAAAAAAATTCTTTATACGATTTCTTATAAAGGATACATATCAGAACCAGTAACTGACAGAACGTTGCTTTTATATGCAGATGGTCAGTTGAAAACGTATAGTACTCTCAGTTATGAAGAGAGTATAAAAGGATATCTATTAAATGTATCACGTGGGGAGAAGAAAATTCTGACCATAGCATCTGACGTCAATAAGCAGGAAACAAATTCAGAAAGTGAAAAAACAAAAGAAAAGAATCCTACGTTACATAAAGCTGGAGATATCTTTACAGATGAAAATGGCGATATGCATTATTATTACGATGCAACAACAGAAATGACACTAAAGATTGTAGATGCGGCACTTGGAAGCAGAGCCTATGTTTTTGAGGGAACAGTAATAAACCAAACACCTTTTGGCGCTGAATATGGGCTGGCAGAAGGCATGTATTTTTTGGATAAACAAACAGGATTTGCAGGCTTAAGCACAGGTTCAAAAGATTCTTCAAGCCTTTATTATACACAGGACGGTGGAGCGAATTTTACAAAACTAGTTATTCCAGTAAGCGATGGAGAGAGCGCATTATCGGGAAATACATATGGATACACCTCAAAAGATTTTGGTTATATTGGAATTCCTTATCAACAAGACAAGATATTATACGTGAAGGTCGGTACAGACTCAAATGAATTGAATGTGGAATATATGCTTTTTACATCAACAGATGCTGGAAAGACATGGAAATATCTTTCTTATAAAGGGAATTGAGAATGTTAAAAAGGATAGAAACTTTGAAAATATACATTTGAAAGATACGAATGCAATCAGGATAAAAACGAATAAACAAATTTAAAATCATAGGAGGATCTGGTAAATGGCTGAAAAAATCAAAGTAAAGCAATTAAAAGATCATATTTATCTGATGGCTAATGGGGAAGCAACTAGTTACGTAGTAGTAGGAGACAAAAAGGCTTTGGTTATTGATACAATGATGGGGTATGAGAATGTGCATGATGCGGTTCGTACCGTGACCGATTTGCCTCTGATGGTGGTAAATACACATGGACATTGTGACCACATATTTGGAAATGTTTTTTTTGATGAAGCATATATGAATCCAGATGATACTGAGGTTGCAAAAGAACATATGGCATTCCCAGATTTCGTTGAAGCATGTAAGAAGTACAATATATCTATGCCTCCATTTAAACCAATAAGTGACGGGGATGTGATTGATTTAGGCGGATTAAAGCTTGATATTATATCATTACCAGGACATACGCCAGGAGGAATCTGTCTGCTGCTGAAAGAAGATAGGATTTTGTTTACAGGGGATAGCATTAATCGTCATCTTTGGATGCAACTGAACGAAAGTAGTAAATTAAAAGATTGTTTGCATAATCTTGATAAAATCATGTATGTGATGAAAGAGGCGGATTACATTTTACATGGTCATGCACAGGGATTTGAAGATATTTCTTTGATGACAGAATTAAGAAATGGTATTGCTGATTTAATAGAGACCAAAGGCAAAGGCGATAAAGATTATGAATGGTTTGGCGGAGTAGGCAAACAACATCCGTTTGGAGATGGAAACAGTGTCATTTGCTATTCGATTGAAAAACTTTAAAACTGATTTTTAACCGATGGCAAAGAGAGCGTAAGAAGAAAGTGAACTTAAAAACAGTATGAATTTATGTATAAGAGAATTAGAACTGAAAGATTTAGAAGACTATTTGTATTGGAACCATCCGTCCAGAGAGTTTCGCAAATATAATGGACCATATTATCAGCAAAATACACAAGAAGAACTAAAGCAGGATGTGGAAGAATACAGAAGGCGTTTGCTAAATGGGGAACAAAATATTCTTGAAAATAAAAAGATTATAGCGAACAAAGATAATGATGAAATAATTGGACAGGTAAACTGGTACTGGAAGTCAATTGAAACACTTTGGATGGAAGTGGGAATCGTGATTTTTAATGAAAATTACTGGGGTAAAGGAATTGGACATATTGCTTTAAAAATGTGGATAAATGAAATCTTTGAAGAAAATCCAAAGCTTGTTAGAATTGGATTATCCACCTGGTCTGGAAATCCAAGAATGATGAATCTTGCAGAAAAACTTGGGTTAAAAAAAGAAGCAGTATATCGAAAAGCACGTATTGTTGATGGAAAATATTATGATGCGGTTAGTTATGGTATTTTAAAGGAAGAATGGGAAGTCTCAACTAGTTGATAAATCATCCTAAAATTTCATAAATTTTTTTTGAGTGAATATTATCAAAAGAAGGCTCCAATGCGGTGGCAAGTCGCCATTCTTTTGGTAAATTCACCTAATATATCAAATTTTTTATATACTTTCGCAATTATTTAGCATATTACATAAATGGAGGAGTAGAAGTTTGAAAAATGATATTGTTGTAAAAACAAAGCGTTTGAACTTATATCCGTTATCCGATGCAAAGATGAATGCTCTGCTGGAAGCAGAAGTGGATATGGTTATGAAACAAGCCTATTCAGAAATGATTTCTGGGTGTAAGCAATACCCAGAGCAGAGAATCTGGTACGCTATATGGAATATGCAGTTAAATGATTTGACAGGAAAAAGTGTTGGTGATTTTTCTTTTAAAGGACTAAATGCAAATGGGGTAGTCGAAATCGGATATGGAGTGAAAAAAGAGTATGAAGGGCAAGGCTATATGACCGAAGCTGTGAGGGCAATTGCAAAATGGGCGAGCGAGCAGGCGGGTGTAAAAGATGTAGAAGCAGAAACGGAGTCGGATAACAAAGCGTCACAAAGAGTTCTTGAAAAAGCTGGATTTCGACCAAATGGCGTGATGGGCGAAGAAGGTTCACGATATGTCTATGTCAAAGACAAAAAAATATAATTTGAAAAACTGTTTTACAGTATCTTCCCTGGAAGAAGCAATTCATCTTGCTGGCAAGAGAGAAATCCCATATACATATATTACTTATACAAGAAAACATAAGAAATGAAATATGCTGATATACAAACTTATCATGGAGGAAACAAACATGTATCATATCACACAAATAAAAGCTGGTTCAAATTGCTATCTTGTATCTCAAGAAGGTGTATCTATCCTTGTAGATACAGGATTAAAACAGAATGAAAAGAAAATATTAAAAGCATGCCAAGGGAAAAATGTAAAATTAATTGTTTTAACGCATGGTCATATAGATCATATTCAAAATGCGTCATATCTTGCAAAACAATTACAGGTGCCGATTGCAATGCATAAAAATGATATTGATTTGATACAGAATAATCTATGCCGTGAAATGAAATCAAATGGATTAATTGGAAATGTTGTGAAATTTTTCTCAGAGATGAGCGCAAAATATGTAGAAAGTCAAATGTTTACGCCTGAAATCCTGCTAAAAGAAGGAGATAAACTTTTAGAATATGGAATTGATGGAGAGGTTGTTGAATTGCCTGGTCATACACAAGGATCCATTGGAATAAAGTTAGGAGAAGAGTATTTTCTGGTAGGAGATGCTTTGATGAATATATTTGGCCCTGGTGAGTCATTATTATATGAAAATCGTGAAGAAATGCAAAAAAGTGCAAAAAAGATTGCGGATATGGGTAAATATATCATTTATTTTGGACATGGGAAGCCTGTTTTAAACCGTAAATGGGTAAAATAATATGCGTGATTATGAAATGGTATTAGAACAAGCCGAGCGAATGGGATATTCTTTTGCCTTTTATGATATATCCAAAAGAACTTATTTTTTGGCAAACAGAATACAAAAAATGCTACAAGCACCCAGAAAAAGTATGGGTATTTGTAGCATTTTTAAAATTCACTTATCACATATGATATAGCACTTATGAGAAATGAAACATTGGGCTATAATAGTGATTTCCCGTTTGAGATAGCAACATAATCATTAGAATTTTCTAACGGATCCATAGAATTTTCAACAGTAGAGGAAGATTCTAATGTCATATTAAACCAGGAAGAACGTGGTTGTGAACCATAAAGTTCTATTAGTAAATCATCAGCATAAGCATTGTATTTATAGAATGCATCACTCATAGAAGGAAATACGGATTCAGCAGTATCTGCCATATCTGATGTTGCATTCGAAGAGCTTGTTGCAGAATATCCACCGATAATACCATCAAATAAATCATGACGGTTATAGTAGTAAGTGTAGCCATCTGATCCAAAAACACTGCTCCAATGATTTATTAATGCAGGAATAAGAGCGCCCTCACTGGAAAATGATGTTTCGTCAAAAAAGAAACCTTGAACAAGTTTGTCTTTAAACGATTCCCAGTCATCTCCAGAAATAGGTGGCTGACCCAGACAGGATTTTAAATAATCAATAATTTCCTTACTTGCGCGGACGAACTCAGATGTATTGCTGCGTGTATAAGTTCCTGTTCCGCCATCTGGCAAAGGAGAGTTCATTGTAAATGAAATCCAGGGATAATCAGGAATATGTTCAAGCATCATATGACCAATTGCAGGTTGGTGACCTTTTAATATAGTTTGCATCATTTCTAAAAATTTTAGCACGATACTACGATATTTTGGGGTTTCATCTTCTTGTGTCATATTATTAATTACCTGAACAAGCACGGCATTATTGCATTTCTCATTGAAGCCTGAAAATAACTGATGGGCATACGTGTCAGCAAATGTATGCAAGCGAGAGCCAATTAACATCAAAGCATTCATTTTATCTACATCCGTAGTCGCACTTAAGAAGCTTGTCTTTGCCATATTAAGCTGATCTGAAATAATCGAGCCATCGTTAAGTGTTGCAGGAAAGGTTCGATTGTCATTTTCCCCCATGGAATCATGGGAGGAGGGAATAAAATGAAATGGAGAAACCGTAAATCTCTGAGAACGTGGCGTGACAAGCGTAACGAGATCTATTGAGTCCCAGAAACCAGTCGTAACAGGATTAAAGTTAAAAGGAATGTATAAGGCAGAAATATACATATCATAAGGTGCAGCCTTTATCCAGTCGGGGATATTAGAATAACGCCGATAAGCATAAGCATTGTAATCATCAATATATTGTGAAAAAACAGCGATTTGCTGGGCATCGCTTTCCTTAAATCCCGCTTTAAGGGCAAGCGTTTTTACAGCAAAATAATGAAAACTGATATTCATTTATCTTATCCTCCTTCTTATCCTTTTTTCTTCCATCCGACAAGGTTAACATATACATCATTATAGTCAAGGTCGCTAGAATCTTCGATACAAATCGAGTATACATATCCAACCGTTTTTGCACTTGGATCCGTAATAGAACCACTTGGAATGCTTGATTTCAATTCCTGTGTTGCTTCATTGCAGGTAATTGTCAGAACAAGATTTCCGTCAGTGTAATCTGCAAAAGACTGTGTAATCAACTGAAAATTTGAATTTTGATTCGATTTGTTAACGTTAAATAGTTCCGTATTACCTGCAGTCAAAGTAATATTATATGTATACATACATTGTGTAGTTACTGTCCAAGCCAAAAAATAACCGGGTTTCATTTCCTCAAGAGTAAATGTTGCAGTTTTTGCCATATAATCTCCTTTCTTTTATCTAACGACTCATAGGCAATTGCAAAACTCATTTTATATGAAATATTAAAGTGAATATTACCAAAAGAAAGCTCCGAATGCAGTGGCAAATCGCTATTCTTTTGGTAAATTCACCTAGCATATCATTTGATTTACATAGTTTCGCAATTGTCTAACCTAACTACTCATAGAAACACATAATGCCTGAAATATTGTTCCTGTTTTTGTTTTGGGAAACGTTTTTCATGTCATTCTTCATTCTATGAGCGTTTACAAGCTACGTGAAATGTAAAAACATTTTAAAACGTTGTGCCTTGCTTTTTAGTGACTGGTGACCTTAACTACACAGGATGAAACGATTGTCTATGATACCTCCTTAAAAAAATTATTTATAGTTAAGGTTAACATGTATGCCGATAACTATAGTATTTCACAAAAGAATCTAAAATGCAATACAATTGTTTAATCAGAAAAAACAAAAAAACAACTTAAAATATGAAAAAACAATACACTTTCGAAAAAACAGGAAATCAAATATGGCAAAAGAAAATATACGTTCCTTTTTGAACATTATAAGTTTTATCAGCAATTGTAATAGAAGCGTCCACGGGAGTTTCTATTTCAAAACGCCAATCATCTTCATCTTTCTTCCATTCACTTCGAATTTGACCTTGTCGGGTATCCAGTCTTGCTTTCAGCCAGGTCAGGCGCTTATCCGGAATCGGTGCAATCACTACTTTTTCATATCCTGGAAAATCTTCCATGGTTCTTATACCAGCAGCAACTCCATAGACCCAATCAGCAACACTGCCATATGCATAGTGATTAAAAGAATTCATATCAGCACTCCAAAAATCACCGTTTTCCATAATTCCATCCCAATGCTCCCAAATTGTGGTAGCTCCTTTGGTAACAGGATACAGCCAGGATGGATAGGTTTCCTTCAAAAGAAGCGTATATGCAAGGTCACAAAAACCATAATCGCTTAGAACATGAAGCAGATATGGAGTTCCAACAAAGCCCGTTTTTAGCCTTGTACCACATTCTTTTATCATAACAGCCAATTGATTTGCAACCGCCTGACAATCCACGGCTAATTTAAACTGCACAGCAAGGACACATTCTGTTTGTGTATGGTAATCTGGGTATTTTGCGCGAAACGCAGATACGATTGCTTGGTAAAGTGACTCGTATGTCTTGACATCTTCACCTAATATCCTGCCTGCTTTGACAACTAAGGAAGTAGAATAAGCATAATAAGCAGAAGCAATAAAATCTTCCCGGGAGGAGCCTTTGTAGCTTCCACTTGGAGCATCTAGACCAAGCCAGTCTCCAAAATGTTCCCCGCCTGTCCATAGATTCTTTTCTGAAGTGTGAGCTGTAATATAGTCTATCCACTTTTTCATACTATGAAATTGAGCAGAAAGAATGGAGGGGTTACCGTAAGCCAAATATATTTCCCAAGGACAGATTGTGGCAGCATCTGCCCATGCAGCACTGCTGTTTCCGCCTAAAAGATCTGGAATCACATGACCGACATGGCCATCTTCACCCTGGTCGGCAGCCAGATCAGATAGCCATTTCGTGAAAAATTTCTCGACATCATAATTGAGCGCAGCTGTTTTGACAAATACCTGTGCATCGCCAGTCCATCCCAGGCGTTCATCCCGTTGTGGACAATCGGTTGGAACATCTAAAAAATTTCCTTTCTGTCCCCAAATAATATTGTCAAATAGTTGATTGAGTTTTTCATTGGAACAGGATAAATAGCCAGTTCGTTTTATATCGGAATGAACTGCAATAGCAGTAAAATTTTCTATTTGAGCAGCAGTCGTACCTCCTGGAAATTGATCTACACGGATGTAGCGAAAGCCAAAAAATGTTAATTTGGGTTTATATGTCTGTGTGCCATCTTTACAAATATAAAGATACTTTGCTTTTGCACTTCTGTAGTTTTGGGTATAGAAATTTCCTTCTTTATCCATGACTTCTGCATGCGACAATTCAATCATATCTTTATTTTTTGCAGTAATATCTATTTGCACGTACCCCGTCACTTCCTGACCAAAATCAATGACAACTTCTCCTTTTGGTGTGCGAAACAATCGTTTAGGGTAGATATGTTCCTGTTCCCGGATTTCTTCACCCTGCTGAGGAATCAACGTATGAAAAGGACCTTCAAATGTCTGGACTTTTTGTGAGAGAGGACTGATACCGCAAAAAGATGCATCGTATGTTTCTCCATCATATATTTCGGAAAGCCGTACATTACTTTCATTACAAAGCCAGGAGGAATCGGTGCAGATAAGTTCCGTTGTTCCATCCTTGTAATGGATTTCTAATTGTGCGAGAAGTCCAGCAGGTGATTGCTGAAGTCCTTTTTGTATGGCAGAGGATTCCCAGCCAACCAGTCGCCCCCGATACCAGCCTTTTCCAATGATGATGGAAAGATGGCTTTCTTCCGTTAGCTGTGTTGTTACATCGTATTCCTGATATTGCAGTCGTTTGCGATAACTTGTCCAGCCAGGCGCAAGTATGAAATCACCTATCCGGGTACCGTTTAGCTGAGCTTCATAAACGCCTATTGCTGTAATAAAAAGCTTTGCTTGAATTACATTAGTTTTCACATTAAAATCTTTGAAAAACAAAGGACAAATTTCTTCTGATTCTGTAGATGGTTTTATCCATTTAGCCTGCCACTCCATATAAATACCTCCAATTATAATAAAAATAATTTGTTCTATTGACATTGAGCGTATCAAATTTTATGCTTTAATCATACACCTGATGATTACTGAAATGGGGGGTGATTTTAACTTTTATGAAAAGAGAATTTACACTGGAATTGAAAGAAACAACTTCTAATCAGAAAGACAGGTTTGTCATAAAAATATATGAGCAGGAAGATATATCCATGCATAATCATAAGTTTTTTGAATTAGTCTATGTCATGGAAGGGAAGACAGTTCATACCTTAAATGGAACAGGTTGCACGTTACATAGAGGGGATTATTTTGTTGTCGATTATGGAAGTGAACACGCATATACACATAGCGAGAATTTGAAATTGATGAATTGTTTATTTTTACCAGAAATAATAGATGATACATTGAAAGGCTGCTGCTCGTTTACTGAACTTTTGCATGTTTGTCTGCTTCGCTATTACAAATTATATTTTGGAAAAAACTTAGCAAACAGGGTATTTCAGGATGAAAATGGAAAGGTTTTAAACCTTTTACTTGGAATGAAAGAAGAGTATGAACAAAAGAAAGTAGGGTATGCAGAAGTGTTTCGTGGCAGACTGCAGGAAATTTTGATTATCATTATGCGTAATATCACAGACCAAAATAAAAGAGAAGTCAAAAATGACACGATATTAAATGTCGTGGAATATATAAACCGCAATTATCCAAACCACACATTACTATTGAAATTTTGTGAAGAAAATCATTATACGACCCCTTATATCAGTAGAAAATTTAAACAGGAAATGGGTATTACAGTGAGTGAATATCTGCAAAAAGTTCGGATTGCAAAAAGCTGCGAATTACTTGCGGGTAGTAATATTCTAGTTGCAGATGTTGCAGAAGCTGTAGGATACAACGATATTAAATTTTTCAACAAACTATTTAAACGCATGATAAAAATGTCTCCAAGAGAATATAGGAGTCAGTAAAAAGCAATTATAAAAAGGAGAGACATCATATGACAGAAATAATTGAACTAAAAAGAGCAGGGCTAAAATTAGTAGGAACACTGGAAAAGCCAGTATTAAAAGAGAAAGAAACGTGTCCACTTGTGATCATTATGCATGGATTTACAGGAAATCGACAGGAACCTATGCACCAAGAACTTGCATCGGAATTTCTAAAGAAGAAAATTGCAACAATCCGATTTGATTTTAATGGGCATGGAGAGAGTGAAGGTCTTCTTGAAGATATGACTGTCATGAATGAAATTGAAGATGGAAGAGAAATATTGCGTTTTAGTAAAAAACTTCCGTTTATTGAAAATATAAGTATTCTGGGACATTCACAGGGCGGTGTGGTTGCAGGTATGCTTGCAGGATATTATCCCAATGATATTACTTGCCTTCTGCAACTGGCGCCAGCGGCAACATTAAAGGATGATGCAAATGCAGGAAAATTGATGGGAGTAACATATGATCCAGCTAATATTCCGGAGTATGTTGTATTTGGAGATAAACGCCTGAGCAGTTTATATTTTCGAATAGCGCAAAAACTTCCTATCTATGAAGTGTCATCACAATATCTCAGACCAGTATGTCTCATACATGGGAAAGAAGATATGGTTGTCAACGATATTGCTTCGCGGCGTTATCATGATTCTTATTTAAGCAGTGAATTACATTTATTAGATGGGCAGGATCATGGATTTTCTGGTGGTTTGGATTTGGTAACAGAAATTGTGATGAATTTTGTAGAAAAAAATGTTTTTGTGAAGAGTGAAAACTGATAAAATATCATAAGAAATGCATTCTGTAGTTGTACACGTCAGATATATGCAATATAAGACTACATGAGCAAAAATATTTTTGAATAGAAGGTATCCTATGATAATATTAATCGGTGGAGCTACACATACAGGTAAAACTGCATTATCACAAAAATTAATAGAGAAATATCATTTCCCATGCCTCTCATTAGACCACTTGAAAATGGGATTTATTCGAAGCGGGATGACAAATTTAACACCTGAGGATGACGATAAAATGACTGGCTTACTCTGGCCTATAGTAAAAGAGATGATAAAAACTGCCATTGAAAATAATCAGAATATGATAATGGAAGGGTGTTATATTCCATATGACTGGGAAAATGATTTTGAAGCAGACTATAAAAAGCATATCAGATATATTTGTTTGATCATGTCTTCTCAGTATATAGAAACATATTTTTCAGATATAAAAAAGTATGCCAGTGTGATAGAAAGACGTTTGGAAGATAGCTACTACACAAAAGAATTGTTGCAAAAAGAAAACACCATCTGTCTGGAAAATTGTAAAAAATATAATTGCAATTACATTTTAATAGATGACAGGTATGAGGTTGATTTTGAATTATGAAAGCAGATAAGAAATAATAAATAGTTACGCAATGGCGTAAATACTTCAAAAAAATATAGAGTTTTTTCATATAGAATTTTGAGAGGGTAGATATGTGCAATAAAGTAATTCATATTTCATAGACGCAAAATAAGAATTCGAGTAATCAGATGATTTTTTACAATCATTTGTAGAAAAATACTAGGAAATTGCAAAATAATCTAAATCACTTACTATGCTAGGTGAATTTACCAAAAGAATGGTGACTTGCCACTGCAGCCAAACCTTCTTTTGGTAATATTCACTTTAAAATTCAATGTAAAACGAGTTTTGTAATTACCTAGTAGAAAAATATTTAAAAGAAGGAGTTCATATGAAGATTGCTGTCAGTGCATGTTTAACAGGTTGCAACTGTAAATATAATGGTGGAAATAATTATAACCAAAAAGTTATGGACTTTTTGGCAGATAACGAAGTAATAGAAGTATGTCCAGAAATGTTTGCAAATATGGGAACACCGAGGGTAAGCGTAGAAATTGTAGATGGTGTTGTTACGGATAAGAATGGAAAAAATGTGCATAAAGAATATGTAAGCGGTGTTCAACGAGCAATAGAGCAAGTGAAACAGAAAAATATCGATATTGCTATATTACAATCCAGAAGTCCAACTTGTGGTGTAAAACAAATCTACGATGGAAGCTTTAGCAAAAAACTGATTCCAGGGATGGGATTATTTGCACAAGCGCTGAAAGAAGAAGGAATTCGGGTAATTGATTGCGAAGATTTATAAAATGAGTTTTGCAATTACGTAGTAAAATACATACAGGCATTTGTGAAACTATGTACATCACTTGCTATACTAGGTGAATTTACCAAAAGAATTTTGCAAAGACCTAATAAAATACATATATATAGAGGTAAAAAAATGGAATATAAAATAAAAGACATATCGATAAATTACGAGGTAATTGGCGAAGGAAAGCCAATTCTTATGATACATGGATTTTATCCAGATCATCGTTTAATGATGGGATGCATGGAACCCGTTTTTGGAGATGAAAAAGGATATAAAAGAATTTATATAGACCTTCCCGGGATGGGAAAATCAGAGAGTGCAGAATGGATAAAAGATTCAGACACAATGCTTGAGATTGTGATTCAGTTTATAGAAGAAATAATTCCAGATGAAAACTTTCTGATTGCGGGTCAATCATATGGTGGCTATCTGACAAGAGGCGTCATTTATAAGATGCCAGGCAGAGTGGATGGGGTTTTACTGATTTGTCCAGTAATAATAGCAGATTATAAAAAAAGAACTGTACCAGAGCATATTGTTTTAGTACCAGACAGCAAGCTATTATCAAAACTAACAGCAGAGGAAGCCGAAGATTTTAATTCATCCATGGTTGTTCAAAGTGAAAGAATCTACGAAAGAAATCAAAATGAAATAATGGCTGGTGTTCAGATCGCAAACAGCAGCTTTTTACAAAACTTTCAACAGAACGGGTATGCTTTTTCCTTTGATGTAGATCAGTTACCAAAGAAATTTGAGAAACCAGCACTTTTTCTCTTGGGAAAACAAGACAGCTGTGTGGGCTATAAAGATGCCTGGAATGTGCTGGAAAATTATACCAGAGCATCTTTTGTGGTGTTAGACAGAGCTGGACATTCCCTTCACATCGAGCAGGAAGAATTGTTTCATTGTATGGTCAGAGAATGGCTTGTAAGGGTAAAATAGTTCTAAGAAAGAGCATAAATAAGCAGGAAAATCATTATGAAAATTTATGCAGAGGTAAAGATGAATGAATAATATCCGAGTAATTATATGGCTTTTTCCTATAATTTTTATTTTCCACGATTTTGAGGAAATCATTTTTATGCAAGTATGGATAAGCAAAAACAGACACTACTTAGGTGAAAAATTTCCAAAACTGTCCAAAAAGTTGTTGCCTCATTTTAACAATATTACGACATCATCCTTTGCTGTTGGAGTAGTGGAAGAATTTATCATAATTTGTATTATCACAATATTTTCCTATGTGATGAACTGGTACAGTCTGTGGTTAGGTCTGTTTATTGCATTTACCTTTCATTTATTCGTACATTGTATTCAAACTTTGCTGGTAAGAAAATATGTACCAGCTATTGTAACAAGTATTATTTGTTTACCTGTCTGTGTATATATTATTAAATATATAGTACAATTTTTCCGTCCTGGTACAGTTGCTATTTACGCAATATTGAGCATGGCAATTATGGTAGTCAATCTGGGGATTATTCATAAGTTTATGGATATATTCAGCAAATGGTTAGCACAATATGAGCATTCAAGCAGATGAATCTAGAGATTTTATTAAATTTCTAAAAGTAAAGTATGATCGAGTGAATATTTCCCATTTTCCCAATATTCACCAGCAGTTGCTGTAAAACGTATAATGCAATAATCTGGATCCGTTGGGCCAAGTGAATAATATTGTTCGTCTCCTTCATGCCAGAAGTCCGCTTTTGTTTTATCATCCGTAAAAATATCCATATGACCTAAAAGCATGAGTCCATGAATTTTTTTAGAATCATAAAAATATAAACCAGCATTGGGGCATTTCGTCCATTGTGAAAAACGATTAGAAGATACATTCGTTGAAAACCAGAATGTATGAATGCCCTCATGCTTTGCGATAAACATTGCTTTCATATTTGGAAAAGAATTCGAATCAATCGAACTAACAATGGCATCGCGGCTATTATTTACTAACTGTTTGATATTTTGTTTTATTTGTTCATCCATTTTTATTCTCCTAAGTTTCTTTTAAATTTTCTATGATTTTATTTAATTTTTCTTCAAATGCAAGAATTTCTTGCTCTGTAAAGTCTTGATAAAACAAGACATTCATTTTTTCGGAAACAGCATCATACATGGTACGGTATTTTTTTGCTTCATCCGTTAAAGTGATTAAAATCTGCCTTCGGTTGTCTTTGTCGGGAGTCCGAACAACTAATCCAGCAGTTTCCATTCGATCCAGCATACTTGTCAAAGTGGTCTTGGCTAAAGATGTAAGATGACCAATTTCGGTTATTGTAAGCTGCTCGTGTTCCCATAATACATAAAGAATTCTGCCTTGTGCACCATTAAATGCATCCACCCCACTTTCTTTTAGTAATCGTTCAAAAGCTCTTTTTTGCAACTGATGTACTTGTGAAACCAAAAATCCGCCGTATGTTTTCATTTGCTTGTCTCCTTATATAGGATAGTACCATATAGTACTAATGTCAACTGATATTTTTCTCATATAGATTATGAGCAATTCTTATTCATTTTAATCTATAAAACGAAAGGAGTCACTACCTATAGAAAGAAATATAGATTGGCAGGTACATAAATGCTAAAAAGCAGTTTTGCTTTATATATCTGTTTACCATTTACAAGGATAGATTTTCAATTTACAATACAAATAATTCCATTTGCTTTTCGATTTTAAAATTCACTTATGAAGAGTTGCATTGTCAGTCAGGGGATATTTTATAATAAGTAAAAAGTATTGGAATGGAATTAATGGAGATAGCAGATGAAAAATTTAAATAAGAGTTCTATTATAACAAGCACTTCTAAGGCGGAATTGAATCGAAAGTTTGAACATATGCTGGGATTTAAGTTTAGCAACGAAGAAAAAGAATATTTAAGTCATATGATACATGCGGTGCAATTTGAAAAAGGGGATATACCAGTTCACGAAGGCGACGAAATGAAGAATTTTTACTTTATTATCTCGGGTCTGGTAAGAGGTTATTATATAGATGAAGACGGAAATGAAGTAACGAAATGTTTTAGTTGCGAGAATCAGGTTTTTTCTACAGAATGTTATCGAACAATGCTTTCGTCATCCTTTTATGTGGAATGCATTGAAGACTGTGATTGTATTGAGGTGCCATATATAGTGTTAGAAAAATGGAAAATACTAAGTGAAACAATTCAGAACCTATATGTAAAAGAGGTAGAAAAACTGGAAAAGCGTGTGCGAGGCATGCTTTTAATGAATGCTACACAGCGTTATGAAAATTTTTGTATGGAGTATAAATCTGTGATGGAACGTATACCATTGAAATATGTAGCATCGTTTATTGGAATCAAGGCGGAATCTTTAAGCAGGATACGCCATGAAAAAATGTCAAATTAACCTATGTGAATTACAAAATATTTTTTTGCAGCTATGATAGTATCAAAATTAACTGGAGGTATTGATATGATAGCACTGATTACAGGTTGTTCATCCGGAATAGGAAGAACTTTATGCAAAAAAATGAAAGAAAATGGTTACACCGTAATTGCAACAGCAAGAAAGTCAGAAACATTAAAAACGTTAGAAGCTGACAGTAAATTAGAACTTGATGTCACAGACGAGAGTAGTATTCAAAAAGCAGCGGAGTTTGTACAGGAAAAGTATGGAAAAATCGATATTTTAGTAAACAATGCAGGCTATTCCAAACGAGGTGCATTAGAAGAAATTCCGATGGCAGATGTATCCAGACTTTTTGATGTAAATGTATTTGGCATAATGCGTATGATTCAGGCGTTTGCTCCAATGATGCGAAAAGAAGGAAATGGGAAGATAATCAATATTGGTTCTATTTCAGGCAGGTTTACGCAGGCTGCAAATGGCAGTTATTGTGCTACAAAACATGCAGTAGAAGCAATCTCAGAAGCCGCAGGATATGAACTTTCGTCATACAAAATTCAAGTGAGCGTATTAGAACCAGGGCCAATGGAAACGGAATTTTTCCATACACTGGAACAAAATTCGGATGGGATTATGCAAAATCAAAACTCGCCCTACTTTTCAATATACCAGCAAAATCAAAAGGTGCGTGAGAAACAAAAAAGATGTAGCGCAGATGCAGCGGCAGATGAAATTTTTCGTATTTGTAAAAAGAAGAAGTTAAAAAAGAGGTATTTTGTAGCAGTACCATTTCTATATCGAGTGGCTATCAGCTTAAAAAAATAGGAAGTTTTAAATAATGTTAGAAAGCCACAGATGTTTGTGGCTTTTTTATTTTATAGACAATTGCGAAACTCATTTTATATGATTTATATGAAATTTCAAAGCGAATATTACCAAAAGTGTATTGACATTGACGACAAAAAGAGGTATTAATATATCAATACGATATATCGAAGCGATACATAAATGAAAACATGAACCAGAGAGGAAAACGCATGACAGAGTTTATTTTACTGGGTTTTTTAATGGAAAGAAATATGAGTGGATATGATATGAAGCAGCACATGAGCATTAGCACAGCACACTTTGTAGACTCAAGTTTTGGCAGCATATATCCTGCACTAAAACAACTCACACAAAAAGGATATATTGAAGTAAATCCTATACAGGAGAACAAAAAGGGGAAGAAGATATATTCCATCAATGAGCAGGGGAAAGCGGTGTTTTTAAAATGGCTTGATACACCAATTGAAGTAGCAAAATCCAGCATATCGCCAGTCCTTGTAAAGATTTTTTTCTACCAGTATCTTCCAAAAGACCGTGTAAGAGCGTTGTTAGAACAGCTTGTAGCAGATATACAAGCACATAGGAAAAACCTGGATGAATTGAAAATTCGTCTGGAGGGAGGAGAAACTTTAGAACAGAAATTAGATCCATATGAAAAGTGTACACTGGATTTTGGAATGGATATGTACGACTTTACAATACGCTGGTGTAAAAATTATTTTCACTTATGATATGAACCATAGAAATGAGAAGTATGATAAAGAATAGTAAAACAAAATAACAAACAAATCAAAAATGAAGCTACAAATAAAATCACAAATAAAATTACAATAAAATCAAAAATAAAACTATAAATAAAATAGCAAACAAAATATATCTATAAAAAATTGTGAAAAAATAAATAAAGCCACATACAAAACAAAGAGGGATAAAAAATGAAAGCTTATATCATTTCAGATGAAGATTATAAAACCGAAGAATATAAGGTTTTAAGGCAGAAACTAGGAGAATTTTTAGCAGAAAGAAAATTTGAAATACAAGAAACTTCAATTGCAAAAGACGAACTGCATTTTTGCGTAGGATGTTATGGTTGCTGGATGAAAAAGCCTGGTGAATGTGTTATGAATGATGCAATGACAAATATAAACAAAACATTCAATCAAAGTGACATCGTAATATACTTAAGCCCGATTGTTTTTGGACAGTATAGTGCAAATATCAAAAAGGCAATTGACCGTGGGCTGCCAAATGTATTACCATTGTTTGTTCCAAAAGCAGATGGAACGACAGGGCATCCGTCAAGATACAAAACAAAACCGAAAATAATTGTCATTGGATATGGAGAAGAGGTATCAAAAGATGAATCGCATTTATTTCAGCAGATAGTAAAGCATAGATTGGATATCACAGCACTTGTTTTTTCAAAAGACACAAGTGATTTTACAAAAGAACTTGGAACAATTGAACTCAAAAGGATCGAGGTATAAAATATGAAAAATATAGTATTATTAAATTGGAGTCCACAGATGAAGGGTTCAACATCACTTGTATTGTTAGACATGCTGGAAACCTTTTTTGAGGCAAATGACAAAATCATACACATAGATGCAGGAAAATCTATTTTGACAAAAAATCAAAAAAATGATTATGCAAGTATAAAAAATGCAGATATCTTAGTGATTGCATTTCCACTTTATATATATTGCCTTCCAGCCTCTTTACAGGAATTTTTGGTGGAATACAAGGACTATTTACAAGAGGAAACGTCAGCAACGAATCAAACAATATATGCCATCATTAATTGTGGATTTCCAGAAGCATCTATTAACACAGATGCCGCGCTTGTTATAAAAAACTTTAGCGAGGCTATCCATGCAGAGTATCGGTTCAGTATTTTAATCGGAGGCGGAGGAATGCTACAGCCGATGCATGCATTTCCTGCGGTAAAACGTTCGTGGAATAGTATAAAAGAAGGCATGGAAGAAATTGTAAGCGATAGTAAAAAGAAAGAAGAAAAATCAGACAAAATCATAGATTTAAAAATGAGAAAAAAGATATTCTACTTTTTTGCAGAAACAAATTTCAAATATGCAGCGAAAAAGAATGGTGTCTCCAAAAAAGGCATTTATGCACAGCCATATAAAAAAGGGCAGTAGATATATCATATGTGTATTTATTTTTCCAGTGAATTCGACTTGAATTAAATGGACAACAATGCATGAAACAATTGACAATGGAAGTGTGTAAAATATATAGGTGAGTTCGTGCTTGTAAAGCATTTAACTCACTTTTTTGTTGTGCGAATATGGCATGAATATAAAGATAAGCAGACAATGATATGGTTTGTGAAAATGAAAAAAATAAAAAGCCGATATGAATAAATAGTTGCAATTTCACAAATGATATATCATAATATAATAAATACTATAATGCATAATTCATAGGTAGTGTTAAGCAGGTAATTGCAAAAATATGCAAATAACATGATATACTAGGTGAATTTACCAAAAGAATGGCGACTTGCCACCGCATTGGAGTCTTCTTTTGGTAATATTCACTTTAAAAATTCATGTAAAGTGAGCTTTGCAATTATCAGAAGAATATAGAAATGAAATAGAGGAGGCTGTTATGACAACTTTGCCACGTTATAAGCAGATTTATGAAAACATTTTAGAAAAAATAGAGTCCGGGTATTATAAAGAAGGCGACCGCCTGCCATCCGAAAAAGAACTCTCAGAACAATATGGAGTCAGCAGAATTACAAGTAAACAGGCACTGGAATTGCTGGCAGCAGAAAAAAGAGTTTATCGAAAAGCTGGTCTTGGAACCTTTGTGACCAATGCCAACGAACAGATTCAGAATATACGCATGGAGAATCTGGATAAGAAAGAAGAAGGAAAGAAAAAGAAATCAATCGGTGTCATTATGGATTCCTTTGATTTTGCATTTGGATGTGAAATGCTAAAAAGCATTGAACTTGCATGCGCAAAAAACGATGTGCTTATGTATTTAAAATGTACCTATGAAGATATCCAGAAAGAAAAGGAAGCCATCGAAGAACTGATGGAACAGGGAGTATCTGGTTTGATCATTATGTGCGTGCAAAACGAGATATTTAATGACAAAATCTTACGCTGCTCTGTGGATGGATTTCCTATGATCCTTTTAGACAGAACGATGGCTGGAGTAGCAATCCCATGTGTTACAACGGATAATTATAAAGCGTCAAAAGAATTAACAGATATGCTTTTTGAACTTGGGCATAAAAATATATGTTTTGTATCTCATGAAAATCATCAGACACCTACCATTAAATCCAGATTTAAGGCGTTTACAGATAGTAATTTAGAACATAAGATCATTGTGGATGAGCAACGGTATATCTGGGATCTTAAGACATGCACACCAACAGGGGAAAATGGATTGGATATAAAATATGCGATGGAAGATGAAGAAAGAATTGTTACGTATCTGAAAGAAAATCCTCATGTCACGGCATTTTTTACAACACAGTATGCAATTGGCACCATTGTTTTTGAAGCAGTAAAACGATTGAAAAGATTAGATGAGATTCAGATTGTTACCTTTGATGGACCACTGGATTCCGTCAGTAGGGAAACATCTTTTATTCGCGTGATACAAGGGGAAAACAGGATGGGAAGTAAGGCAGTTGAACTGCTCATGCAAAAAATGAAAGGGGAGGAAGTGGAAGGAACAATTCTGATTCCATATAGCATCGTCTCCCCAGACAAAGATAAAAAATAATATAATGATATATCAATATAGCAAAAACGTATATAAGTGTGTAAAAAAGTACCAAAAACAAGAACACTAATTCATATATAATAAACAAAGTGTACATAATATCACCTAATATTCAAATAAATATATTGACATATAATGATATATTATATATAGTAATTCTTGAAGGAAAAGATTTACTATTTTGCAAATAATATATTGGAGGAATCAAAAATGAAAAAGAAATTACTGTCATTAATGTTATGTGTTGTGATGGGTTCTACACTTTTTGCCGGGTGTGGAAAGACTGGGGATTCGGCAAATACCTCTTCTTCACAAAGTAAAGGAAAACAGAAAATAACAATTGCATATAATGATTCTGGAAGTACCGGAAAAAATGGTTATATGTATAAGTGGATTATGCAGACTTATAATGCATGGGATAAAAAAGATCAGGTTGAGTTAAAATTGCAGCCAATCGTTTCAAACGATAGTGACTACTTTACAAAAGTAGAAACGGAAATGCAGGACAAGTCTACAACACCAGATTTATTTTTTGAAGATACGTTTCAGCTAAATACAGATGTAGCAGCGGGTTATGTTGCTGATCTGACAAGCGATACAGCAAACTGGAGTGATTGGAAGAACTCTTTTGTAGATTCTTTAAAAGAAGGCGTCAAAGGTAGTGATGGTAAGACATATGCTGTCCCAGTCAGCACGGATGTCAGAGGTCTTTGGTACAATAAAGATGTTATGCAAAAAGCAGGTCTTGGAAGAGACTGGCAGCCAAACAGCTGGCAGGATATCTTGACTGCCTGTGCAGCAATCAAGAAAAACTGTGCAAGCGATGTAGTTCCAATCTGGTTTGCATGTAGTAATACAGAAGCAGAAGCTACCAGTATGAATACATTTGAAATGCTTTTATATGGTACGAGTGATAAATTAGTGGATGACAAAACTGGTGTATGGAATGTTTCCGGACAGGGAATCAAAGATTCCTTAGGATTTATTAAAACATGTAAAGACAAAGGCTATATGGGAACAGATTCAGAAATATTTGATGCAAGTGACTATCAATATGCAAATAAATACATGTCAACTGGAAAACTTGGAATTTACTTAAATGGAAGCTGGGGATATGCAGACTATCTGCAAAAAGGAAGCTATCCAATGCAGGGATATACAGATGCAACTTTGACACAGGGACTTGGTTATGCACAGATGCCAAAACAAAATGGGGATGGCTATGTGACAATGTCTGGTGGATGGAGCTGGGCAGTTGCAAAAAAATCAAGCAATCATGAACTGTCAGCTGAATTTATAAAAGAACTTATGAAATCAGATAATTATATAAATTATCTCGTAGGAAGTGGTAACTTATCAGTAAGAAATGATATGGATAAGTATGATGAGTATAAGTCCAAACTATATGTAAATGAAGACGCTAAAATGTTGGAAACAGCTAATTTCAGACCTCATAATGAAAAATATTCGAAAGTTTCTTCTTACATTTATAATATGGTAGATACCATTGTCCGTAATGGAACAGATTCTGGATCCGCAATGTCTGACTTCAAGAACAGTGTAACAACTGTAGTTGGAAAAGATAAAGTAAAATAATCATGAATTGGGATCTTCAATCAGGCGTAAAAAATTTCTAGTATGATTTAGCCAGATTGGAGATCTCTTATTTTAACAGTTTTGATCAGTGAATTTTGTGATGAAACAAGAAATAGCAAATAAGAAATAGTAAACAAGAAATAGTAAACAAGAAATAGTAAACAAGAAATAACAAGCAAGCAACAAAAAAGAAAAAAGAAAGAGGGTATAAAATTGGAAATGCATACAAAAAAAGGAATGAAAACCTTTTTCTCGAAAATAACATTTTTGATACCAGCAGTACTTCTGATGATGGTATTTTTTATTTGGCCTATTATACTAACCATTTATTACTCGTTTACCAATCTTGCGTTAACGGGTGCAGCGGCTACGAACCTTGAATTTGTGGGATTGGATAATTATAGGAGAATGTTGTCGGATTCTTCTGTAAAAATCAGTATCATTACGACTTTGATTTTTTTGATTGGTTCTGTAGTAGGGCAAACACTATTAGGTTTTGTGATTGCTCTTTTGATGAAAGGAAAAAATAAAATATTTCGCCGTATTGTAGGACCTATTATTTTAGCTGGATGGGTTATGCCAGAAATGGTTGCCGCAATTTGTGCGTATACTTTTTTTACAGATAAAGGAACTTTAAATGCAATATTGGCAGTGGTTGGAATCGGTAAAATCACATGGTTGTTTTCCCATCCATTAATGACCGTAATCCTTGCAAATATATGGCACGGAACCGCTTTTTCCATGATGGTATACCAGTCAGCACTGGATAATGTTCCGGGTGATATAGAGGAATCTTCTAAGATGGATGGAGCAGGTAAGTTGCAAAATGTCTTCTATATCGTAATACCAGTTATAAAAGAAACCATTATGACAAATACAATGCTGATTACACTTTCTACACTTGGAACATTTGGAATGGTATATGCGATGACAGGCACAACTGTTCAGACATTGCCGATCTTTATGTATTTAAGAGCATTTAAGAACTATGAACTGGGATATGGAACCGCAATTTCCATGATTATACTTGTAATCGGAATTGTGTTTGGAATTTTATATGTTTTGGTACAGGGAAAGAAAACGGAGGGAACACGATGAAAGAAAAAAGAGAAAGACGCATTTCTTATGCGGTTTTAACAATTCTTGCAATTTTGTTCCTTTTGCCACTGGCCTGGGTTATTTTAGCTTCGTTTGATACAAATGCATCCTTATCTGCAAGAATCCCAAATGTGACAATGAACAATTACAAAGAAGTGCTTACAAATTCAGCAAATTTAAGATCCTTTGGAAATGGTTTGATCCTTTCATTTTTTGAGTCAGTACTGGTAGTTGTTTTCGCTGGACTGGCAGCATATCCATTATCACGCTATGAAATGAAGCACAAAAAGTTATTTATGGTATCCATGCTTTTTATGACCTCTTTGCCAATAACAACAATTATGATACCTGTGTATAAAATTTTTGTCAGCATTGGTCTCTATAATCACTTATTTGGAATTATCCTATTTATGGCAGCATCATCTATGCCATACGCAATTTTTATGATGAAGAATTTTATGGATGCTGTTCCGATATCACTTGAAGAAGCAGCATGGATTGATGGTGCAGGAAGATTAAGAAGCATTATAAGCGTAATTACTCCACTTATGCTGCCAGGTATTTTTACAATTGCCATTTATACATTTTCGGGTTGCTGGGGTAATTTTTTCGTTCCATTTATCTTGCTTTCCAGCAGTGAAAAGTATCCAGCTTCGATTATGCTTTACCAGTTCTTTGGACAGCATTCTGTTGCATATGGAATGCTTGCATCTTATTCGGTAGTTTATGCAATCCCATCGATTGTGTTGTATGTTCTAACGCAAAAGTGGATGTCAAAAGGATTTAGCATGTCTGGTGCAGATAAAGGCTGATAAAAATGAATGGGCATTTGCAAAACAACTTTTTTAAAACTTATTTATTAGGTGAATTTACAAAAAGAAAGGCGAAAAAATGTTACTAATGAAAGAACGTGCAGCAAAACTGCTTGAAGCATTAAAAGAAGCAATATATCCGGAAAAACAAAAAGTGCAATCCTATCGAATCTTACAATCAAAAGAACGCTTTACAGATATTAATAATATAGATGTATCTTCCTGGAAGGAATTTAACTGTAGTGAGATTTGGGGAGGAGATCATCAGTATTTTTGGTTTTATACAGAGATCAGGATTCCAAAGTCATATGCGGGAAAATGCGTCGTATATGAATTGAAAACGGGAAGAGAAGGTAGCTGGGATGCAACCAATCCTCAATTTTTAGCATATGTAAATGGAAAAATAAAACAGGGTCTGGACGTAAATCACAGAAATGTGCTTTTAACAAAAGAAGCCGTCGAAGGAGAAGTTTATAAACTTGTGTTATCTGCATATACAGGAGATAAGAACTTCGATTTACAAATGGATTCTGAAATAAAAATAAAAGATCTGCAAATTGAAAAATTTTATTACGATATAAATGTTCTTTACGAGATTGCAAGACTTTTAGAGACAGATACAGAAGAATATATAGAACTTATGAAGGCAATTACAGAGGCACTAAATATCATAGATTTAAGAGAAATTTATTCGGAAACATTTTATGAAAGCCTTGCAAAAGCACAGCAGTATATCACAGAAGAATTTTATGAAAAGCAAAAGAATCAGATAAAACCAACGGTTTACAGTGTAGGGCATACCCATATTGACGTTGCGTGGATGTGGACACTGGATGTAACAAAAGATAAAGCGGTAAGAAGCTTTTCTACTGTGATTGAATATATGAAGGAATATCCTGATTACATTTTTATGTCCAGTCAGCCACAGCTCTATAAATATGTAAAAGATTTAGCGCCTGAAATCTATGAACAGATAAAAGAAAGAATAAAAGAAGGAAGATGGGAAGCAGAGGGAGCAATGTTTGTAGAAGCAGACTGCAATCTTTCTTCTGGAGAATCCTTTATACGCCAGATCTATTATGGCAAGAAATTTTTCAAAGAAGAATTTGGAAAAGACAGCCGTATTTTATGGCTCCCAGATGTGTTTGGATATTCAGCAGCACTACCCCAGATAATGCAAAAATGTGGAATTCAATATTTTATGACAACAAAAATAAGCTGGAATGAATTTAATAAAATGCCTTACGATACTTTCGAGTGGGTTGGTATCGATGGAAGCAAGATCCTGACACACTTTATTCCTACAAGAGATTACGGAATGGGAAAAAAAGAGGGAAGTGCAGAAACAGAACATTTTACAACCTATAACGGAATGTTAAATCCTTCACAGGTAAAAGGCGCATGGCAAAGATACAGTCAGAAAGAATTGAATAAGGAAGTGCTGATGTCCTTTGGCTATGGAGATGGTGGCGGTGGACCAACAGAAGAAATGCTGGAAGTACAAAAAAGACTGCAATATAGTCTGCCGGGTTGTCCGCTTGTAAAATCAGATACCGCCAATGGATTTTTTGAAAAATTAGAAGCAACTGTAAAGTCAGATCCAAATTTGCCAAAATGGGTAGGAGAACTTTATCTGGAGTATCACAGAGGAACCTATACTTCGATGGCAAGAAATAAAAAATATAATCGGCGGGCAGAATTTGCGCTGCTAAATTCAGAATTTTTGTGTACACTCACAGACTTCTTATTTCAGACAGGATATCCGCAGGAAATATTAGATGATGACTGGGAAATTTTGATGAGAAATCAGTTCCATGATATTTTACCAGGTTCCTCCATAGAGGCAGTCTATGAAAAGTCACAGGAAGAATATGAAAAAATATTCCATTCGGTAAACACCATGTTTGCAGAAAAAACGAAACTTTTAGCAGAACACGTAAAAGCACCAAAAGGATCGCTGGTGGTATTAAACCAAAACGCATTTACAGCAAAAGGACTGCTTGTTATGAAGGAAGCTCAAGTTCCATTTGAAGATGCGGTTCTGGTAAGAAATGAAAAAGAATATCAAATACAAAAAATGAGCGATGGAAACTATCTTGCAAAACTGGAAGATATTCCATCAAAAGGGTATGCAACGTTTGAAATCGCACAGGCAAAAGAATTCTCACAAGCGAAAGCATTTCCCCAAACGAAAGCAAACGAAAATCCAGAGGTTATCATAGAAAAAAATCATATGGAAACGCCATATCTGATTCTTGACATAGATGGTGAAGGATCTTTTACAAGAATTTTCGATAAGAAAGCCGAAAGAGAATTGCTTAAAGATGGTCAAAAAGGAAATGAATTAATTACATACGAAGACAGACCACATAATTTTGACGCATGGGATATCAATCACTATTATACCCAGAAAGCATGGCCGATTCAAAACGTAACATCTATGCAAGTATGCGAAAATGGGCCACTAAGATATGGAATACGCATAGAAAAAAGCTATTTAAGTTCTACTGTGATTCAATATATATATTGTTATCCAGACAGGGCAGGCTTTGATATCCGGTATGAGATTGACTGGAAAGAAAAACAGATTTTACTTCGGAATTATTTCCCGTTTGATATACATTCGCAGGAAGCTACCTATGAAATTCAATATGGAAATGTAAAAAGAGCGACACATTATAATACGAGCTGGGATTTCGCAAAATTTGAAGTATGTGCACATAAATGGATTGATTTTTCAGAAGATGATTATGGTGTGAGTGTCTTAAATGACTGCAAATATGGATGTAATGTACATGATGGTGTCATTGGATTAACACTTTTAAAATCGGCAGTATATCCAAATCCTTCTGCGGATAAAGAAAAACATGAATTTACCTATTCGTTTTTATTTCACGAAGGAGATTTTAGAAAAGCAGGTACAATAGAACAGGCATATATGCTGAACAATCCACTCACTGCTTTCCGAAAAGAAAATGAACCAGGAGAATTAAACGACAGCTACTCTTTTGTAGATTGCAATGCAAAGAATATTATCATAGAAAGTGTGAAAGCGGCATATGAAGGCGATGGAATTATCCTTCGTATGTATGAGTGCTTTAATAGAAGAACGAAAGTGAACCTTACTTTTGCAGAAAAATTAAAAACAGTTTACGAAACAGACATGCTTGAAAATGAATTGTATGAAATCAATACAAGCCAGGAAAAACAAGTTTGTTTTGAAATGAAACCGTATGAAATTAAAACGATAAAAGTAAGATTGGAAGAAAAAAATGATAGAAAATAAGTTAAAATATGAGTCGATTGAAAAAATCATTACGAAAGTAAAAGAAGAGCTGAAAGATGAAAAATTAGGAAGGCTTTTTGAAAACTGCTATCGTAATACATTAACGCATACTTTACAAAAAACAAAAGAGGGTAATGTTTTTACTATCACAGGTGATATTCCAGCAATGTGGCTCCGGGATTCCGTCTGCCAGTTTCGCCCATATATTGTACTTTGCAAAGAAGACTCTGAAATAGCAGATTTGATCGAAGGACTCATAAAGACACAGTTCCACTATATTGCAATTGACCCTTATGCGAACGCATTCAATGAAGAAGAAAATGCAAATGGCCATCAGACAGATAAAACACAGATGAAACCGATTGTATGGGAAAGAAAATATGAAATTGATTCTTTGTGCTTTCCGATACAGTTTTCATATTTGTTTTGGAAAAATTCTGGCAGAACATCACATTTTACAAAAGAATGGAAAGAAGCACTACAAAAGGTTATGGATGTCTTTGAAACAGAGCAGTTTCACGAGACAAAATCGACATATCGTTTCGAAAGGGAAAACTGTCCTTATACAGATACACTATCCAGAAATGGAAAAGGTGCACTTGTGAAAGAAGATATAGGTCTTGTCTGGTCAGGATTTCGACCAAGTGATGATGCCTGTGTGTATGGATATTTGATTCCGTCGAATATGTTACTGGCAGTAGCGATGAAATATACGGCTGAAATTGCCGAGGTGATTTATCAGGATGAAGCACTAAAGGCAAGGGCAGAAAAATTGGAAAAATCGATTCGAAAAGCCATTGATTCATATGGATTGATACCAAATATGGAAAATCCATATTATGCATATGAGGTGGATGGTTTTGGCCAGTACTTATTTATGGATGATGCAAATGTACCAAGCCTTTTATCCATGCCTTATTTCGGATACTGTAAAAAAGAAGATGAAATATATTTAAATACAAGAAATGCAGTATTAAGTCAAAAAAATCCGTACTATTATAAAGGAAGCCTGATAGAAGGATTGGGAAGTCCGCATACGCCAGAAGATTATGTATGGCATATTGGATTGGCAATTCAGGGACTTACCGCTACAGGCAAAGAGGAAAAGCAAAAAATGCTGCAGCTATTACGCGATACCGATGCAGATACCGGATTTATGCATGAAGGAATTTATGTGGAAGATCCTACCCAATACACAAGGCCTTGGTTTTCCTGGGCAAATGCTGTATTTAGCGAATTTGTATTGGATTTTATTGGAATCAAAATTGAAATGTAAAAAAAGCAGGACAAAAAGCAGTGTATAAAAATGTACACTGTTTTTTCAAATCTTTTCGAATGAAAGAAACAGTATTATAATAAAAGAAAATGTATGGGAAGGAAGAGAAGATGAGAATAGGAGCACTTGAAGCAGGCGGAACCAAAATGGTATGTGCCATAGGAAATGAAAACGGTGAAATTTTAGATCAGATTAGTATCCAGACGAAAGAACCAAAAGATACAATGCCACAGATTATTTCCTATATGAAAGAACATAAAGTGGAAACGCTGGGAGTCGGCTGTTTTGGACCTGTGGACTTAAATCAGAAATCAGAAACTTATGGATATATAACAGCTACGCCGAAAATCGCATGGAGAGACTATAATATAGTAGGAACTTTAAAAAAGGAACTGCAGATTCCAATTGGAATTGATACAGATGTAAATGGATCAGTTTTAGGAGAAGTAACTTTTGGATGTGCGAAAAATTTAGATTCTGTAATCTATATTACAATCGGCACCGGAGTAGGAGTGGGAGTTTATGCAAATGGGGCGTTACTACATGGTATGCTACATCCAGAAGCAGGACATATCTTAATTCCGCTTCATAAAAAAGAGACTTATATTGGAAAATGCCCATATCATAAGAACTGCTTTGAAGGTCTTGCGGCAGGCCCTGCAATAGAAGATCGCTATGGAAAAAAAGCCATTGATTTGAAGGATAAAATTGAAGTATGGGATATGGAAGCCTATTATATTGCGCAGGCAATTATAACGTATATCTATACGTATTCTCCGCAAAAAATCATTTTAGGTGGAGGCGTCATGCATCAGGAGCAGCTTTTTTCAATGATTCGAAAAGAAGTAGAAAAATACAATGCCGGATATATAAAAACAAAAGAAATGGAATCCTTAGAAACATATATCGTACCAGCAAGCTTAAATGATAATCAGGGGATTTTGGGCGCAATGGAACTGGGAAGAAGAGCATATATAGAAAATAAATGAAAATAATAGATTTTTTATCTGAAAAAGTATCTTGGCATTTAAAGGTTTTAAAAGATTTTCCCTCTCAAGATACGTTACATATGGTTGGTAAAAAGCGTTACCATTGTGCATATATATGCATGAAAGGAGAAATTTTACTAAGAAATAATTGTAACGATATCTAAAAACTGTTAAACTAAAAAAACAACAATGAAAGGGAAGAGTATGAATGCAGATATGGAGCAGATAAAAAAAGAGCAGAAAGATATAGAAGAACCAAAGTTAAAACGAAGTTTAAAAGCGCGTCATATGAATATGATAGCGATTGGCGGTTCAATTGGAACAGGATTATTTTTTGCAAGTGGAAGTGCAGTAAGCACAGCTGGTCCAGGTGGAGCAGCTTTAGCATATATTATCATGGGAACACTGGTATATTTCTTAATGAATTCATTAGGAGAAATGGCAACACAATTACCAATTTCGGGTTCTTTTGAAACATATGCAAGCCGGTTTGTAGATCCAGCGCTTGGATTTACCCTTGGATGGAATTACTGGTTTTGCTGGTCTATCTGCGTGGCAGCGGAATTAGTGGCGGGATCGTTGATTGTTAAATTCTGGTTTCCTCATACAATCACTACGTTGTGGAGCATAGTATTCCTTGCAATTATCCTACTACTTAACTTACTTTCTGCAAAAGCGTATGGAGAAAGTGAATACTGGTTTGCTGGTATTAAGGTGGCAACCGTTATTATATTTTTAATCGTTGGTGTATTGATGATTTTAGGCGTATTTCATAATCCATCACCAGGCTTTCACAACTGGTTTTTATCGGATGGAAAAGGACATAGGGCACCATTTGTTGGAGGGGCAGTAGCACTTATAAATGTATTTTTAGTCGCGGGATTTTCTTTTTCCGGAACGGAAATCGTAGGACTGGCAGCGGGAGAATCTGAAAATCCGCAGGAAAATGTGCCGAAAGCAATCAAAGTTGTATTCTGGAGAATTTTGTTGTTTTACATTGGCGCTATTTTAGTCATTGGATTTCTGATTCCTTTTACAGATGCAAATCTGTTAAAATCTGGTGCAGATAAAATCGCCTACAGTCCCTTTACCATGGTTTTTGAAAAATGTGGACTTGCATTTGCAGCAAGCCTTATGAATGCAGTTATCCTTACTTCTGTTTTATCCTGTGGAAATTCAGGTCTGTATGTTGCATCCCGAATGCTTTATGCACTTGCAAAAGAAGGAAAAGCGCCTAAAATGTTAGCAAAAGTAAACAAACGGGGAATTCCGTTCAATGCTGTCATTGCAACGACACTGGTAGCATGTACTGCTTTTTTTGCTTCTTTAATTGGAGATGGTAAAATATATTATATTTTATATAATGCTTCTGGAATCACTGCCTTTTTTGCATGGCTTGGAATCGGAATCTGTCATTTGCGCTTTCGAAAAGCATATATTGCACAAGGAAGAGATTTAAAAGATTTAAAGTATAAATCAAAATTTTTCCCACTTGGACCTATCCTTGCAATTATTCTTTGCATCCTTGTGATTTTTGGTTCTAACATATGGGTCTTTCAGGCGGCTAAATTCAGCTGGTTTGATTTTATAACAAATTACATATGCATACCATTGTTTGTCTGCCTGTTCTTCGGCTATAAGTGGGTGAAGAAAACCAAAATGGTTCCATTAAAAGAGTGTAACTTTGATATGGAGCAGTAAATTCTTTCGAATGTTTTAACGAGGAAAGCACATGAGTGTGAAAGAAAAGTAAATATGCAACAAAAAAAGCATGTGTCATTCCATGCTTTTTTTGTTGAAAATAGAAAATATAATAGGTTTTATGATTCCATTTTGGGGTTTTCATCCGCTTCTTCATAGGGACGAAATACTTTTAATAAGATAATGGAATTTAAATAAATAAAAAAGGAGAACCCAACAAATAAGATAATAATTCCGGACTTGGGTATAAAAAAGGCAAATAGTATAAAAAGTATATGTGTTAACAAAAGTAAGAAAGTAGCTTTACGGTTCATAAGTGCAAGTAAAATGGAATTCTTTATGGTCTGGCGTATGTTGTTTTGAAAACGTGCAATGAGTGGAAAAGCATATATGAATCCAACAACAAAGCAAAATGTAGGAATGAGAAGGACGACAAATAATACATTTCCAACGATAGTATTAAGATGAAACCAAAACTCCAGATTAAAAAGTAAAATAGCAAGAACGGCAAAAAGAATTACAAATAATCCGGTAGAAGGTAAAAAATTCAATTTGAAATTTTTGATAAAACTTCTTATCTTATAACCATATTCTTTCCTTGCCTCCTGCAGGCAAACCGAGTACATCGCACTTAGTGCCGCTCCAATAGTTACAATAGGAAGACAGCATATAAGGAAAAGTAAATTTAAAAATATAAATTCAGTTAGTGTTGTTAAAAACTCCATAATGGGACTGCTTGTTGAGAATTTCATATTTATATATAGAGCAGATACTCTGAAAATTCATCGACAGAGTGAAAACTCTAACTCCTTTCTTATTGAAACAAGGGTTTCATAAGTACCTATGATACTTATCAGATATTGTTTTATGTATCATTTCCTATCATAAATACTTTTGAAGAAAATAGCGAGGTAAAAATCCTACTTTTTTTCCATTCAAAATTAGAGGTTTTTTTCATGCCGAAAAATACGTCTAATTTTTCCATGTACGAGTGCAGATTTTTATAGTACAAGGTTTGTTCATAGAATGTTAACATTATAGACATCAGAAAAATATGTTTTAGGAGGTTATTATGAAAAAAGTCGCAGAGATAGATCTGGGAAGGAATAAGCAACAAGGTGCGAAAAGCAACTTGAAAAAGCAAATGAAAGGTTTTCGATACTTTATATATATATTACCATTTTTGGTATTATGCTTTATATTTTCTTATTATCCATTATACGGTTGGAGATATGCGTTTTACGATTACAAACCACCACTACAGTTATCACAATGTGCGTTTGTAGGTTTTAAATGGTTTAAGATGTTATTTGCTAATCCAACGCAGGTGAGTCAGCTTATCAAAGTTATGGAAAATACGTTTGGAATGAGTGGATTAACTCTTTTGACATCTGTTTTTCCAGTTGCATTTGCAATATTCTTAAGCGAAATTAAATGTAAATGGTTTAAAAATATTGTACAGACTTTAACAACATTACCTAACTTTATCAGCTGGATTTTAGTTTACTCAGTAGCATTCAGTTTGTTCTCTACAACAGGTATGGTAAATTCACTTTTACTACATCATGGAGTGATAAGCGAAGCGATTAAATTCTTGGATTCCGATTCACACACATGGTTAAAGATGTTATTGTGGAATACATGGAAAGGTCTTGGCTGGGGTTCTATTATGTATCTTGCAGCAATCTCTGGTGTAGATCAGGAGTTGTATGAAGCAGCAAGAGTAGATGGAGCAAACCGTTTCAAATTAATGAGATACATTACATTACCAGCATTATTGCCAACCTTTTTCGTACTTCTTATGTTATCTGTAGCAAACATTTTAAATAATGGTATGGAACAGTACTATGTATTCCAAAACTCATTTAACAAAGCTCATATGCAGGTGTTGGATCTTTATGTTTACAACGTTGGTATGACAGGAGCAAGCTACTCATTAGCAACTGCACTAAGTATGATGAAAAGTATCGTCAGCGTTGTGCTTTTGGTTGTTGTGAATGTTGTTTCAAAAGCAACACGTGGAGAATCCATTATTTAAAGAAGGAGAAGCATATGAAAAAAGAACTGAAACTACCACAAAAAAAGAAACCAGTACATACATCCGATGTTGTATTTAATGTTATAAATTATGCAGTATTTGCAATTTTTACAATCATTTGTGTCTATCCATTTTACTATTTGGTAATCAATACAATCAGTGCAAATGACTTAAGTGCTGCAGGAGTTATAAACTTCCTGCCTCAGAAGCTTCATATAGGAAACTATGTCGAAGTATTAAAACTAAACGGACTTGGAGATGCAGCATTAGTATCACTGATGAGAACTGTTATCGGAACAACTGCAACTGTTTTAGCTTCTGCATTTCTAGGATTTATGTTTACACAAAGTAGAATGTGGGCTAGAAGTATTTGGTATCGTTTCATTGTTATTACCATGTACTTCAATGCAGGAATTATTCCAATGTACATTACAATGAAAAACCTTGGACTTACGAATAACTTCTGGGTATATGTAATTCCAGCTGTTGTACAGCCATTTAACATTATTCTTGTTAAAACATACATTGAATCCATTCCAAAGGAATTACAGGAAGCAGCTGAAATTGATGGAGCAGGTATCTTTAAGATTTTTGGAAAGATTATTTTACCAGCTTGTACACCAATCCTTGCAACCGTTGCTATTTTTGCAGCAGTAGCACAGTGGAACAGTTTCCAGGATACGTTGATTTACATCACAGATCAAAAGTTATATTCTTTACAGTATTTATTATATAGTTATATCAATCAGGCTTCATCGTTAGCTACGTTGGTTAAGAACTCAACCAATATTGGCGCAGTTGCTAATTTAGCAACACAGCAGACAGCGACATCGATTCGTATGACAGTATCCGTTATCGTTGTATTGCCAATTCTCTTTATTTATCCATTGTTCCAGAGATTCTTTGTAAAAGGTATCATGATTGGTTCTGTAAAAGGATAAAGAGATTAAGAAAGCTGAGAAACAGTTATATTTACAAAAACTGTTACTTATATAAAAATAGGAGGATTTTCTATGAAAAAGAAACTATTAAGTGTATTACTAGGAGTTACGATGGTTGTCTCCATGTTGTCAGGGTGTGGCAGCAAGGCATCATCAGACAGTTCCAGCAAAGACGCAGCATCAAAGAGTACTTCAGCTTCTGGAACAGAAGCAACAGCAAGTGGAAGCAGCAAATACAAAGATGCCATTACGGTAGATGTATATGACTCACTTGCTAATTATCAGGGTATTGCAACCGGATGGTTTGCAGATATCGTTAAGAAAAAATTCAATATGCAGTTGAATATCATTTCAGCACAGGGTGGAGATACAGTATATCAGACTCGTTCCGCAGCTGGAAACCTTGGCGATTTGATTGTCATGGGTTCTGAAAGTGGAAAACTTCAGGATTGTGTTACTGCAGGACTTCTTACAGACATGACAAAGTACATGAAGAATGAAAAAGATGTATCACAGTATTCAAAAGCAATTGATAATACAAACTCAGCTGTTAAGACAAAAGGTATTTGGGGAATTCCTACATCCGTATCATCTCAATCCGTAACATCTCCATCTGAAGGTTTGGATTTAACATTTGGACCATATTTTAGATGGGATTTATATGCAAAACTTGGATACCCAGAAATGAAAACATTAGAAGATGCGTTACCTGTATTACAGAAAATGCAGCAGTTACAGCCTACAAGTGATACTGGCAAAAAAACATATGCATTCTCTTTATTCAAAGACTGGGATGGAAATATGATGTGCCTTGCAAAACAGCCAGCATGTTTCTACGGATATGACGAAATGGGATTCGTATTTGCAAAAGCAGATGGTTCTGATTATCAGAGTATCATAGATAGCAATTCTGCATATGTACGTAACTTGAAATTGTATTATTCAGCTAACCAGATGGGCTTAGTTGATCCAGAATCTACAACTCAGAATTATGATACAATGTATAAAAAATACCAGGATGGACAGGTTTTATTCTCCCCATGGCCATGGCTTGGACAAGCTGCTTATAATACACCAACCAATACAGCAGCAGGAAAAGGATTTATGCTTGCACCAATCGATGATATGAAAGTATTTTCATATGGCGCAGCAAAGAATGGCGATAAAACTGTAATGGCAATTGGAAGTAAAGCAAAAGACCCACAGAGACTTGCAGATTTTATTAACTGGTTATATTCTCCAGAAGGAATCACAATGAACTGTGCTCAGACAACAAAATCCAGTGGACCAGAAGGTTTGACATGGGAAATGAAAGATAGTAAACCAGTATTAACAGACTTTGGTAAAAAAGCTTTCTATGAAGGTGGAGATACAAAAATGCCAGACGGATGGGGCAAAGGAACTTGGAAAGATGGAGTTTCACCTCTTAACGTAACAACTGTTTTAGGTATTGATATTAATCCAAAGACAGGATATGCATATAACTATACACTTTGGGATTCTGTAATTGCAGCAAATACAACAGCACTTGATACTGATTGGCAGACAAAAATGAAAGCAAAAACAACAGTAGAGTATTTGAAGAATGCAGGACAGATGATCGTTGCTCCAGGTTCTGGATATGCAGCTCCTCAGGAAACATCAGATATTACAACAATTCGTTCACAGTGTAAAGCAATCATTGTTCAGGATTCCTGGAAAATGGTATTTGCAAAAGACGAAAATGAATTTAACTCTACACTTGCTGATATGCAAAAAACAGTAAAAGGTTTAGGATATGATCAAGTACTTAAAGTAGATATGCAAAATTCAAAAGATCAGGAAACAGCAAGAGAAAAAGCTGTAGCTGATGATAGCAAATAGAAAAGCCAAATAATTATAAGATGTTAAAGAGTAAAAATAAGATAAATCAAAAAAAATAGTAAGTATATGCCTAAGAATAACAAAATTTAATGAAGTATAAGAAAAATGCTCCTGGCGATTAGCCGGGAGCATTTTTTGTAAAAGCAGGTAAGAAGTCTTACAACCTTTGCTTATGTATGAATGACGTTTTGAGAAAGAAATCTATAGTTTTTTTCGATATTCAGCTGGACTCTCTCCAGTGCTTTTCTTAAACTTCTTATGAAAGTAATCTACATTTCGATATCCCACACGTTCAGCGATTTCATATACTTTTAATGTTGGATCGGCTAACAGTTCCTTTGATTTCTCAATTCGTACCTGATCTAAATATGAATTGAAAGAATCGCCAATTTTTTTGTTGAATAATTTTCCGAGGTAGGAACTGTTATAACCAAAAATCGGGGCAATGCTTTCAAGCTTTATATTCTCGTGATAGTTTAACTGGATATAATGTAAAATATCATCAAGGACACCTTCACTGGAAAAGTTTCCAATCTGATTCATATAATTTTGGAACTGCTGGGAAAAATAAGTAATAATCTCATATAAATAATATCGGCTTTTGATAAAATCAACAATCTGTGAATTTGCAGGAATGTTTAGGTTGGGATAAGAGTGCAATAAGCGTTGGTTAATCTGCAAGTGAAGATCCACCAGAAAGTTTACGACTTCATGTACGTTGTTTTTTGCGTGATATAAGTCAGTGGATAACTGGGAAAGCGTAAAAGCGCTCATGCGCTGATTACCAGTCTGAATATAGGCAATAAATGTACGGATATATTCTTCGATTTGTTCTGATGATGCATCGTATTGCAAATCTTTGGATGAAATTGTCTCTTCGTATCCGATTGCATGTTGTTCCTCGTTACAGAAGAAGCGACGGTTTAATAAACTGATTGCTTCCTCATAGGATTGAACAATATCCTTAGGTGAATGTACGACTTTTCCATAAGAAATAAAAAAATTGTCTAAAGGAGAACCCTTCTGAGGTCTGTTGTTATAATGAACCAGCAAATCTTTGAAGCGCGCCATTGTTTTTTCCCCTTTTAGGAGAACGATTTCTTTGTCCCGCAGGGTAATACTTTCAAAAAAATGGTTATACTGATTAGAAACATGCAATAGGTCTGCAAAATGGTAGGCAATGCTCGTATTTTCAAGATTATAATATTCACAGGTTAGTACCTGATAGTAGGAAGATGACAGATTCAGCTCATCTAAATCAAAATCATCTATTTCATCGGTATTACCTAAAATCAAATCGCGAATGATAGTATCTTTTGCTTTTACTTTGTACTGGTTTAAAAAAAGTGAACCCTGATGTTCTTTTTGTAAAACATTTTTTATATTAAGAACGGCATTTTTAAGTTCTTCCGTATCAATTGGCTTGGTAAGATAATAATTTACACCATATTGCATTGCTTCCTGCGCATATTTAAAGTCAGAATACCCACTTAAAATAATGAATTTTCCCTTGAAATTCTGCTCAAGTGCAAGCTTTACAACTTCTGTTCCACTTAATTTTGGCATTTGAATATCAAGTATTACTAAGTCAGGTTTCAACTTTATGATAGACTCTAACGCCTCCTGTCCATTGGAGGCTTCAGCGCAGACCGTAAAGCCAAGACTATCCCAATCCAAAATAAACTGAATACCAGCGCGAACAAGCTCTTCATCATCAGCAATTAATATTTTATACATTTGTATCCTCCTTTAAAGGTTCGGTTGGAAGGATAAGGGTAATTGTGGTTCCAATTCCTTCTTCACTTTCTATTTCGATATCATAATCAGTTCCGTAATAGAGTTTAATACGCTGATAGATATTTCTTAAGCCAATGCTGCTTGCATCACTTCGATTTTCCTCATTCATTGTATGTTTTAAAGCTTCAATTTTTTCTGGGGAGATGCCGCAGCCGTCATCTGAAATCTGAAAAGCAACGGTCATCCTGTTTTTGATAATGTTTATTTGTATATGACCTGGTTTATCCATTTTCCTTAATCCATGCAACAATGCGTTTTCAACGACTGGTTGTATAAGCAATGGTAAAATTTTGTATTCCTTTGTATCTAAAGCAGGATCGACAGTAATCGTGTAGTTGATCAGATCACCAAAACGAAGCTTTTGAATGGAAAGGTATAGTATAATATAATCCAATTCTTTTTGCAGTGTAGTAGAAGAACTCTGATTGTTTTCCAATACATAGCGCATAGATTTTCCAAGCATCATAATTGCATTTGCAACTTCTTCATTGCCTTCCATTAAGGCTTTCATGCGGATACTTTCCAAAGTATTATATAAAAAATGAGGATTAATCTGACTGGCCAGAATTGCAAATTTCATTTTTTCCTGCTGTGCAATAAATTGCTGCTTATGTAAGGTGGATTCATAAATTTCTGAATCCATTTTTTTAATGCTCGTAATCATGATTTTTAAATCGTGAAAAAGCGAGGCAAGTTCATCATCACCAATAAAATTATCGATAATATCATATTCACCAAGACTTACTTTATGCATTTCATGACGAAGTGTGGTGAGTCTGGTACTGAACATATTCGCGAAAGAAATCACAAGTAAGCACGGGATTAAAACGGCAGCTAATACAATCAGGACACAAATGCTGGTAAATTTATAGATGTAATCCCATCCATCCGTATCAACTGTTGCGATATATAGAATATCCTTGCATATGATTGGACTATAAGTAGAAATGGAACCAATACATGTTTTTTCATTATACATAATATGATCACTTGTAACTTGAAAATAGTTTTGGCTGTAATCAACTGGAATAAAGAGAGACTTTCCTAAATAACTTTGATCTGTACTATAAAAAACAGGCTCCTTATTTACCGATATCAAAGTTTTAAAATTTTCAGACTGTATTCTGTTTTTCAGATAATCATTGCTAATGGTAATGACAAGTACGGCATATTTATTCGTAGATATAATAGGTATTTTCCGAATCAGCTGTAAAGCGGGATAGGAATGACTCCAGCTGTCGTTATATGTTCCGCTGTACCAAAGAGCAGAAGGCTGACTGCCAGCCTTCTTATACCAGCTGGAAGTTTCAACTTTACTGCTGACCTGCTTGATATATTCAGAATCACCAAGGGAAGTATTGGTTGTATATAGCTGAATAGAAGTAATTGCAGGAAAAGATTTGAGATATCCAGAAAATGTTTGATAAGACTGCATGGCATTATTAGCGGAAGTTGTAGAGCTATAAGTGCTTGATAAAATCGTTTGCAGTTTCGAATCACTAAAAACGTCATCCGATATATTGTACGTATTTGTAGTAAGATCATATAAAACAGATTTCACCCTGAGGTTATCAGCCTGAGCCTGCTCCTCATAATGTTTTAACATAAGATGATAGGTATTTATAATAAGGTAAGAACTTACCACCAGAATCGATAATAAAATAGCAAATAAATAGATAAAATAAAGCTGCTTTTGTATTTTTATGTGAAAAAAAACGTTTTGTATCTTTTTAATTATTTTCATTAGAATTAACCTCGTTTAGCTATACTTAATTCATTGTAAATTATGAAAAGGAAAAAGTCAATTTGTTAAAAATATACAAAATGAATTTAAAAGTAGTATTTATGATATAAGAAATAGAAAGAATGAAAAAATAAAAAGAGTATCTCACTGACAGAATTTATTGAAACAATACACAGGAGAAAAAAATAAAAAAATTTGTTGAAATACCAGCCAGATTTTGGAAAAAGGATTTAAGAAAACTCTAAGATTTTACCTGTAAAAGGTTTAGAAAAAATTGATTACAATCGTAACAATACAAAAAAATATTATGCCATTATAGTACTTTTAATCAGTGCTCTGGCAGGCTTATTACTGTCCCTTGTGATATCTTGTATACCGTTGCAACAAAAAAGATTTTAATGAGGAATATAAGTGCTTAAAAAATGTTGACAGTTCCAGAGGGAAAAATTTGCAGCGCTAATTTTTATCTGAACTTACTTCGCGTTCAAATAATTTTAGAAATTCTTTTGCAGCAAGCGAAGGTACCTGGTTCTTTTTATAAACCAGGCAGATATCCCGTTGTGGCATCTGTTCGGTTAAGTGAATTTGAAAAATATCTCCAGCTAAAAGAGCCTGCGTGGCAAAAAATTCCGGAACAAATCCAATTCCAAGACCATTTAAGACAGCTGGAACGATTAAATCGGAAGTAGTAAGTTCGATGTCTGGCAAAAGAGGAACCTGATTTTTTTTGAAAAAATCCTGTAAAATCTGATGCGTTAAATTACCTTTTCCAATGACGATTAATGGATACCGGGAAAGTTCTTTTAAGGAGAGCGGGGATTTGGAAAGTGCTTCATATTCTTTTCCTGCAATAACAATATCAGAAAAAGAGGTTAGCGGTTTTATGATAAGTGCTTCATCCTCATATCCTTTTGGGCAGACTAAGATACCAAAATCGAGCTGTTGTTTTTTTAAACTGTCCAACAGATAATAAGTATTATAATTATGCACTTTGAGACGAATATTAGGGTAGAGCTGCTTGTATTTTTTTAGATAAGAAAATAAAAAATGGTGAAAAGTCGTTTCACTGGCACCGATGGAAACTTTTCCTTTTTGAAAGTCTTTCAACAAAGCAAGATCTTTTTCGGCCTCCATAATTTCCGCATAGGCAGTAGAAATGTGGCGAAACAAAAGCTCACCTTCTGTAGTCATGGAAACTCCTTTTTTACTACGGATAAAAAGCTGGCATCCTAGTTCTTTTTCCAGAGTCTGAATGATATGCGTTACAGTAGGCTGCGTAAGGAACAAACTTCTGGCAGCGGCTGTAATGCTTTTATTTTGTGCAACCTGATAAAAAACTTTATAAGATTCAAAATTAATATTCATATAAAAATCCCTCCCACTTAAGAAGATGACAAACAATTATATAATCATATAACAGAAGCACAGTAATCATATAACAAGTCTATAATATATAATAGAAACATAACAATTGTATAACAGACCTATAATAATCCCTATAGCAATCATATAACAGAAGTATAGCACATAATCTATCCATAGATAAGAGCTATGGATATGATAAAAAATATTTATTTTTCATATGGAAAAGCAGGTGCTATAATATGGGATGCAAAGTGAAAAAGGTTAAGAGGGATTATTATGGATGAGAAAGAAAAAATGAATGTATATTTGCATTTTATTATGTGTTTTATGGGTGGTTTTATTGGAGCATATGCCCTGCTAAACCGTATGGATACTTTCGGTTCTGCACAGACAGGAAACCTGATAGAACTTGTTTTGAGCCTTTTAGGAAAAAACAGAGCAGACTTTTTGATTCGTCTTGGAGCGTTTTTAATATATATTGTAGCCATTTTTATTACAGTAGTTCTAACAAATAAGACAAAACTAAACCTTCGAAGATACGTGTTGTTTGTGAATACGGTTGGGATTCTTATTCTTGCATTTCTTCCAAAAGAAGCAAACCCAGTACTGGCATTGTATCCAATATTTTTTATGACAGCAACGCAATGGAGTATTTTTCATGGTGCAAAGGGCTACAACTGTTCCACTATTTTTTCTACGAATAATGTAAAGCAAACAGTACTGGCATTTGGAAACTATTGTTTTAAAAAAGAGCATAAAGAACTGGAAAAAGGAAAATTCTTTTTAAGCTCTTTGATTTGTTTCCATGTTGGCGTGGGGATTTCTTACCTTGCATATTTAGAATTGGGTATTCTGGCAACGCTTGTGTGTTTCGTACCGATTCTGGTGGCATTTTACATTTCACACAGAGAACTGGTTTTGATTCGTATTTCAAGTCGAAACGATTCTGATAAGCAGACAGTAAATGCGTAATGCATGAAATCATAAACAGAAAGTCTTAAGTTTCTTTGAAACTTAGGGCTTTTTTTATAAGCTAATATTGAATTTAAGGAAAAAGAAGCATAAACTAGAAGTAATAAATGCATACGATCTGGGGGATTGAAATGAAGTCTTTTGAAAAATGGAAAGAAAAAAAAGAACTTTTTAAAGTGGCTTTAGGTGCTCTTGCGCTGATTGCGGTAGGAGTTGTTTTAGTACTTTTTTCATTCCAGAATAAGGCTGCAATAGAGGTATCCAGTGGAAAAAGTGCAAATAGTAAAAGCAAGAGCGCTATTTTGAAAACAGCAGAAGAATATGCAAAAGCTTTTTGCGACAGAGACGGCGATAAAATCGTGACGTTGTATACGAATAAAAAAGAAGCATTAAAAAATATAAATCTGCAAATGTTGAAAAATAAAACATATACTTTTGGAGAATCCAGTCCATGGCCATGGACGAAAGAATATATGATGGATGTTAAGGGAAATCAGGTGCTCATTTCTTTTTATGCAATGACTTCCGACCCACATGTAACCATTTACCAGGATAGAATCACGCTGCAGGAAAAAAATGGTACTGCAAAAATTGAAAAAGAAAGTTTTCGAACGTTTGATGATATTAAGTCAAAAGCGGATTTTGACCAGGCATATAAGCATAATGGAAAGTATCAGTATTATGATTATAAAAAAAGAGAATTAGCAGGTCCTATTATGACGCATATGCAAGACAGACCGGATTTATATGCCGATTATGCAAAGGCTGATACAGCAGCTGTTTATATATTAAATCTGGCAAAAGGAACCGCACAGATAAATGAAATGAACGACACGTTAGATGCCTGCAGCGTAGAATATACGTTTTCGGATGGAAGCAAAGTATCCATACCGATGTATCTCTACAAAGGAGAAGATGGAAGTCTGGCAAATGGAATCTGGCTTGTAAAAAACCTTTAATTGCATTTTATTACATACAAACTTGTAAAAATTCATGATTCGTCTTAAAATATTGCATGTTATTCGGCAAAATTCAAATTAAAGAGGCGAAGCATGAATTTTTATTTAAAACCAAAATTATTTTCACTTTTAAAGAACTATTCGAAAGAACAATTTTTAAAAGATTTGATTGCAGGTGTCATTGTAGCAATTATAGCACTTCCACTTTCCATAGCGCTTGCGCTTGCATCGGGAGTGAGCCCGGAAAAAGGAATTTATACAGCAATTGTAGCAGGTTTTATCGTAGCTATGCTTGGTGGAAGTCAGGTGCAGATTACTGGACCAACAGCAGCCTTTGCAACGATTGTAGCTGGAATTGTAGCAAAAGAGGGTATGGATGGCTTGATTGTTGCTACCATAATGGCAGGAATTATTATTCTGTTGATGGGTATTTGTAAGCTTGGTAATCTCATCCGATATATTCCATATACAATTACAACAGGTTTTACACTCGGAATTGCAGTTACCATTGTGATTGGACAGCTAAAAGATTTCTTTGGTCTTACGTTTCGACATGCAACGATTGAAACGATGGGCAAATTGGCAGAAGCAGCAAAAAGCATACAGACATGCAATATACAGGCACTTGGAATAGGCCTGCTATCAATTGCAATTTTAATTCTTCTTCCTAAAATAAACGAAAAAATACCACCGTCGCTTATTGCAGTAATTGTCGGGATTGCTTTGTGCCGCGGATTTCATTTAAACGTGAATACAATTGGAAGTCTTTATGTTATAACGAATAAACTCCCATCTTTAGCGCTTCCAAATGCAAATTTTGCAATGATAAAACATCTGCTGCCAGATGCATTTACGATTGGAATACTAGCTGTTATTGAATCATTGCTTTCCTGCGTGGTATCGGATGGAATGGTTGGTGGAAAACATGATTCGAATACCGAATTAGCTGCACTTGGAATCGGAAATATTTTTTGTGCCTTGTTTGGTGGAATTCCAGCAACAGGTGCAATTGCACGTACGGCAGCGAATGTCAAAAATGGTGGAAAAACACCAATTGCTGGGATGATTCATGCAGTGGTATTGGTATTGATCCTTATCATATTTACTCCATATGCGGCATTGATTCCAATGCCCACAATAGCAGCCATTTTATTTATGGTGGCATATCATATGAGTGGATGGCGTACTTTTTTAGAACTGGTAAAGACATCTCCCAAAAGCGATTCCATTGTTCTTGTGATAACGTTTGCGTTAACGGTTATCTTTGACCTTGTAATTGCGATTGAAGTAGGAATTGTACTAGCAGCTTTCTTGTTCATTAAGCGTATGGCAGATGTAACAAAGGTGCATAGCTGGACGTACATAGGGCAGAAAGCAGAAATAAATGAGGAGAAGCAGGAACAGTATACCTTAAAAAAAGTCCCTCAAAATACACTGGTGTATGAGATCTGGGGGCCAATGTTTTTTGCGGCAACAGATAAATTTTTGGAAATTCCAACAGATGAAACTATAAATACAATCATCCTTCGCATGAAAAGTGTTCCGGCAATGGATATTTCTGCACTCCGCTCATTACAAAAAATCAAAGAAAGATGCGATAAAAATGAGATTCATCTTCTTTTTTCACATGTGCAGACGCAGCCCATGTCTGTCATGCAAAAAGCAGGATTTGCGGATTTGATTGGAATGGATAATTTCTGCACAAATATTGATTGTGCGTTAAAAAGAGCTGGGGAAATTTAAGCAGGCAGTAGAAATAGGAATTAGAAAATTACAGCCCGAAATAAAAAGAAAAAAGACGAGTAAAGAGTAAAAAAGATAAGCAAGAGTAAAAAGACAAACAAGAAGATAAGCAAGAGCAAAAAGACAAACAAGAAGATAAGCAAGAGTAAAAAAGATAGGCAAAAATAAACAAGATAAGCAAGAGTAAAAAAACAAACAAAATAGATAAAAAAGCAGTCTGAGAATCAATATAGGCTGCTTTTTTATGTTGTTTTCCCCTGAATCACAATCGGCAGTGTTGTGTAACTTTGTACCAGAAGAGATGGATTTTCGAGCTTGCGAATCATCATCTCCCCTGCCTGCATTCCCATATCATATACATCAATATCAACAATGCTGGGAGAAGGATCGATTATGCTTGCGTAAGGATAGCGGTCAAATGTTAAAAAAGCAATGTCATCTGGAATACGGATTGCATGATGCTCCATTGCCCTTGCAACGCCAAGAGCGATTAAGTTATTCTCACAGATAATAGCATCTGGCGTTTCTTCCATGGCAAAGAGATTCTCGGCTGCTTTATAAGCGGCTTCCCGGGAAGAATCGGTATAAATCAAATGCTCTGCATTCATACGGTGTCTTGCTTTTAATAAAGTAGAGCGAACTCCCTTTAAACGCTGCTGGGAGATAAAGTCTGTTTTTCGCCCGCCAATAAAGGCGATTTTGGTATAACCACGCTGCAATAAGTGTGCTGCGGCAAATTCACCAGCAAGTGTGTGATTTGTATCAATCCAGCAAAGCTGATTCGAAAAATCAGGGTTACCGATGACGATATGTGGAAAATGCGCAATTGAAATTTCTTCTGCAATCTGTTCATTTAAGGCTGAACCGTGAATAATCATGCCATCAGCAGAACCTTTGGAAATAATACGGGAAACCGTTTCCCCTAATATGCCTTCAGTAGAGGTATCTACTAAAGTAACAGAATGGGAAAATTTCGATAAAGCACTATGAACACCACACATAATATCAAACATATGTGGGTTTTTATAGGCTTCTTCTTTTGACAAGGATGTTAAAAAAATGATGTTATCGGAAGCTTTTTTTGCAAAGTTTACTGCACGTGCATTTGGCGTATAATGTAAAGATTTTGCAGTCTTTTGTACCCGGTCAATGGTGGCGGCTGATATCGTAGTCCATCCATTTAATACTTTTGATACAGTGGAAACAGAGACTCCTGCTTCTTTTGCTACATCTCGAATTGTTATCGACATAAATTATCCTCCTAAATATGCACAAAACTAAAATTATAGTATAGCGTTTTCCTAACAAAGTCAACAAAAATATCATAAAAAGAATTGAAGAAAAAGGGATATAGTGATTTAATTTAGACAAGAAAAGAAAATATAAACGTAAATTTATGAAAATGTTTTTTAAAAAGGAGGAAGTAAAATGAAACGGGTTATTAGTAGTATATTGTGTGGAATTATGGTAACAGGATTACTTGCAGGGTGTGGGAATTCTGCTGGAACAACAAAAAGCACGCAGACAGGTTCACAAAAAGAAAGCAGTACAAAAAGTGAGTCAGCAAGTGCAACAGAATCAAAAGCTGGGACAACCACTTCGGGGAAAATGCAGACAGTAACCATCTGGCATGATGGGGATGAAAGCATTATGAATACAATTGAAACTCAGGTAAATACGGATTTAAAGGCAAAAAATGTAGAAGTAAAGTTTGAAAAGAAAAGTGGTCTGACCGATCAATTGAAATTGTATGGAAATGATGAAGCAAATGGACCGGATATGTACTTTTATGCACATGACTCCCTCGGAAGTTTTGCAGAGATGAACATTTTAGCACCAGTTACGGATTTTATCAGTACAAAAGATGAAACAGACATGATACCAATGACAACAGAAGCATGCACGTATAAAGAGAAACAGTATATGCTTCCGGTATATTATGAGACACTGCTTTTCGTTTATAACAAAGATTTATGGCAGGGAGATATTCCAGCATCAACCGATGATTTACTTTCTTATATGAAAGCACACACGGATGAAAAAGCTGGAACCTATGCACTTGTAAATCAGCACTCCACTGCATATAATGTAGCGCCTGTAATCAATGGATTTGGTGGTTACATTATTGATAAGAATGCAAATCCCGGATTAAATACAAAAGAAACCAAAGAGGCAATTACATACAATCAAAAATTTGCAGCATTAGAAGGAGCTGGAGATTACGATACATGTAATACACTGTTTAATGGAAAAAAGGCACAGGCAATTATTGGCGGACCATGGCTGATGTCTGGAATCAAACAGGCTGGTATTAATTATGGAATTAAATCATTAGCAGACTTTAAACTTCCAAATGGAAATGCACTAAAACCATATTCCGGTGTTCAGGGTGTAGGTGTTTTAAAATATGCAGAAAAAAGTAAAAAAGAAGCAATCACAGAAGTATTAAAAGATTTATGCAATGAAAAAGTAGGAATTGCTCTTGCAAAAGAATCAAACTGTGCACCAGCCAATCAAAAAGCATATTCGAATGCCGATGTTTCTTCCAATGAAATGATCATGGCAATGAAAGAAACAACAAAAAGTGCAGTTCCAATGCCAAATATTCCACAGACCAGTGTTATGTGGACACCAGCAGAAGCACTTCTTGCAGCAGTAAATAAATCTGGAGAAGATGTTAATAAAGCAGCAGATGACTATCAAAAACAGGCAAAACAAGCAATCGCAGATATGCAGTAAGGACGTTGACACATGAATTGGAAAAGAAAATATCAGCCATGGAAGCACACAATCCCGGCATTTATCCTAATTGGAGCAATTATTATTTTTCCTATTGTATATACGTTGTATATTTCTTTTACAAATATGAATTTATATCACTGGGACAACTATGGATTTGTTGGGTTTCGTAATTACATAAGAGCACTTTTTAAAGTAGATTCAGGATTTATAGAGGCGATAGGAACTACCTTTTTATGGACGTTTTTAAATATGGTCTTACAGATTGTAATTGCATTTTTTATAGCATTAGGATTAAATGCGCCAAAACTTAAACTTGCAAGAGTATATAAGACGTTGCTGATGTTTCCCTGGGCAATGCCAGCGTATGTATCTATTCTTTTGTGGAAAGTAGGAATATATAATACAGATTTTGGACTGGCAAATAAGCTTTTGTCTTGGTTTGGAATCTCAAAAATAGATTACCTTTCCAAAAATGTACCTGCCTTTTTATCCTGTATGGTGTTGAATCTTTGGATGGCACTTCCTTTTATGATCATGATGTTTGATGGGGCACTGCAAAGCATTGACCAGAGCTATTATGAAAGTGCAAAGATGGATGGAGCCGGATTTTGGGTGAAAACCTTAAAAATTACGGTTCCGTCCGTAAAAAACATTATGATGCCAGCAGTTTTGATGACAACGTTTACGACATTTAAGCAATTCGATATTATTTATCTTCTGACACAGCAAAAAGGAGCCTTAACCGGAGCAACCTTACAGACCATCATTACCTACGTACATCAGAAAGCATTTGTATCAAATAATTATGGACTCTCTTCTGCGGTATCAATTGTAGTATTTGTACTTATTATATTAATTTCATTATTTTTAAATAAAGGTCTAAAGGAGGAAGCGCTATGAGTAAAAAGAAAATAAAAAACAAAATACAGCAGTTCTTTTTAAACCTATTTTTTATCTTCATTTGTTTTGTTGCATTGCTTCCGATACTTTATGCACTGATTTTGTCTTTTCAAAGTGGAACAGCAGCATTATCAACAAAAATGAGCTTTTTTTCAGGAACACTAACATTGGATAATTATAAAAATATTATTTTTCATCACCCTCTTTTTCGCTGGCTGTTTAATTCGCTCGAGCTTAGTGTCGGAACGATGATTGTGGCAATTTCCTGTTCAGTGACCAGTGCATATGCTTTTTCCAGATATCGTTTTAAAGGAAGAATTCAGACGTTGCGATTATTGCTCATTTTAAACGCATTTCCGCAGATTTTAACCATGTTTGCATTGTTTCGTCTATTTAAAACATTGCATTTGCTGGATTCTAAGCCAGGACTTGTTTTGATTTACGCGGGAAGTATGTGCATTTTTTCCATACTCAATTTAAAAGGGTATTTTGATACGATTCCAATTGAAATTGAAGAAGCTTCCAAAATCGATGGTGCGAGTGAAACACAGCTAATGCTTAAAATTATATTGCCACTTGCAAAGCCTTCCATCATTGTAACTGCGGTTATGGTTTTGATTTTTGTATGGAATGAATATTTATTTGCAACGACATTTTTGTTAAAAGATACAAGTTATACGCTGGCAGGAGGACTCTATCAGTTACAGGCGAGTGATTACAGCAGAAGCTGGCCATTGTTTACTGCAGCAGCAATCTTAATATCCATACCAATTTTAATTGTATTTTTTATCATTCAAAAACATATGGTATCCGGGCTTACGTCAGGCGGCGTGAAAGGATAAGGAATACCCGGTAACAAACAGGAAAATAAGAAGATAGCTATATAGGTGTTTGAGAAACTCATTTTATATGAAATTTCAAAGTGAATATTACCAAAAGAAGGTTCCGAATGCAGTGGCAAGTCACCATTCTTTTGGCAAATTCACCTAATATATCAAGCTTTTTACATAGTTTCATAATTGCCTAAGATAGCCATAAAAGAAAAGGAGAAACACCATGCAGTTGTCTGCAATTTTACATATCCCACTTTCTCGTGATGCTTATGCCTTAGAGGAAGATACGGTAACCATTCGATTAAAAACAGCAAAAAATGATATAAAATCTGTCTTTTTGTATTATGGAGACAGAGTATGCATGCAGGAAAATGTAGTCACAACAGAAGTTGTAATGGAAAAAATAGCACAGGATAGTATGTTTGATTATTACGAAGTAACTTTTCTTAGTCCATATACGAGAATTTGCTACTATTTTTATATAGAAGGAATCGACCAGACAGGAATTTTTTATAGCGAAGATGGATTCACAAAACAAATGCAGCTGCATAGAACACGGTATTTTCAATTTCCCTATATTCATCGTGCAGATATTATAAAACCGCCTGGCTGGGCAAAAGATATAGTCATGTATCATATTTTCCCGGACAGCTTCGCTTCTGAAAAAAGAAGCCTAAAGCAGACAGGTGAAAAACATGTGCTTGAAAAAGGGCTATTTAGCGAAAGCAGATTGGGAGGAAACCTTTCTGGAATTATAGAAAATCTGGATTACATAACAGAACTTGGGATCAACTGTCTATACTTAAATCCAATTTTTAAGGCAGAGTCCTATCACAAATATGACACGATTGATTACTATGAAATCGATCCCTGCTTTGGGACCAAAAGTGATTTGAAACGTTTGGTGAAAGAGTGCCATAAAAGAGGCGTCCGGGTTATTTTAGATGGAGTATTTAATCATTGTGGCAGTGGATTTTTTGCATTTTTGGATGTAATTGAAAAGGAAGAAGATTCCAAATATAAAGATTGGTTTTACGATTTGAAGTTCCCAGTTTGCTATGATACACCACCAAATTACGAAGCGTTTGCATATGTAAAAGAAATGCCGAAGCTAAATACAGCAAATAAAGATGTAGAAACTTACTTTTGCAATGTGGGTGCATATTGGCTTCAGGAAGCCGACATTGACGGATGGCGTCTTGATGTGGCAAATGAAATCAATCATGATTTTTGGAGAGCATTTAAAAAAGCGGTCAGAGATGTTAAAAAAGATGCATTTTTAATCGGGGAAATATGGGAAGAATCGAGTGTGTGGCTGTTAGGTGACCAGTTTGATTCTACTATGAATTACACATTTACGGCAATCTGCAAAGAATTTTTTGCACAAAAAATAACAAATATCAAAACATTTGATGAAAAAGTAAATCACATGATCTTGCGGTATCCCAAAAGAGTATCAGAAGCGCAGATGAATTTTTTAGATACACATGATGTAGCACGATTTTTTGGATTTTGCAAAAATGACGTAAAAGCAATGGAATTTGCGGTGATTTTTATGATGACCTGTGTGGGGATTCCTTCGGTATTCTATGGGGATGAGCTGCTTTTGCAAGGAGATACAGAAGAAGAATACAGAAAAGCAATGCCATGGGATGCAATCAGGCAGATAAGAAATGAAGATAAAAGTGAAAATGAAAAAAATCAGCTGGATTATATGCTTTCTTTTTATAAAAAATGGATTCAGATCCGGAAAGAACATACGGTTTTAAAAGAAGGAAGTTATAAAACAATATGTGCCGATGACAGAAACCAGATTTATGTTTACAAACGTTATTATAATGAGATTTTAGAAAATACGTCAGACAGTATAGGTGAAAAAACACATCAAACCAATCAGACAATTGTGGTAATTATGAATTTCTCAATAGAAGAAAGAAGGGTGATTCTAGAAGAAGAAATAAAAGATGTATGGGTGGATTTAGAAACAAACAAAGAAAATAAGAGCAAAGAGGTGGCATGTCCGGCAAAGGGTGTACGGATTTGCCTGTGCTAAGGAGGAGCAAGTGCAAATGGGTGTAAAAAAAGGGAAAAAGTTTATAGCTTTATCGTCGGCAGCGTTGATGGGAGCCATGGTATTTTCGGCACCACAAACGACGTTTGCAGCAACAAGTCTGCAGGGAGAATCTGTTTATGAAATTATGGTTGACCGTTTTTATGATGGAGATACAACCAATAATGCAACAGGCGATGCGTTTCGCTACACGGAAAACAGTGAGGATGATTTCCGCTATATGCATGGTGGAGACTGGCAGGGCGTAATTGATAAGATTCCATACATAAAAGGAATGGGATATACAGCAATCTGGATTTCGCCAGTTGCAGATCCACAGCTATGGGGTGTTCCAGATGCAAATGGAAAACAATGGCCTACCGCATATCATGGATACAATGTAAATGATCCAAACAGGGCAAACCGTTATTTTGGAACGACAGATCCACAGGCAAGTAAAGCAAAATTAAAAGAACTTGTGGATACCTGTCATCAAAATGGAATCAAAGTTATTTTTGATGTGGTACCAAATCATGTAGGCGATTATCTACAGGGAACCGGAAGCAATGCACATTATATTTCTGATACAGGGAATCTAAAGAGTGGAACACAGCTTCAGCCCGCATCACCATTTAATCAGGTGAACTGGTACCATAATTTAGGGGATATTGATTTTAGTAAAGAACTGCCACATAATGCATGGAGTACAGATATGTTAGAAACACATGATTTAGGCGGACTGGACGATATTAACTTTGATAATAACGATGCAAAACAGGCTGTATTTAGTTCTATCAAAAACTGGTTTACCTATACGGGAGCAGATGCAGCAAGGGTAGATGCAGCAAAATGTATGAAACCATCTACGATTCATGAACTTCAGACGAGTCTGGGTGTTACAACATTTGGTGAAAATTTTGATATGGACGCTAATTTTATAAAAGACTGGGTAGGGGCAAATGGAGAAAACGGAATGCTGGATTTCCCACTTTTTCAGGCAATTGTAAATGATTTTGCATATGGAAAAAATTTCGATAATACAAGCGAAATATCCTTGAAATCGGTATTTGATAAAGACACTTTATATGGAGCAAATGTAAATGAAATGGTTACTTTTATAGACAATCATGACAGAAACCGTTTTTTGACAGAGGCTGGTGGAAATATTGCAAAAATGCAAAATGCACTAACCTTTATTTATACCTGCAGGGGTGTTCCAACCGTATTTCAGGGAACAGAGCAGGATAGAGGAAATGCAAATGGATCAGACATCAACGGAATTGCAGACACTTATAATCGATGGGATATGCAGACAAAAGATGCCTCTGGAAATGTAACAAAGGATTATTTTAATACCAATACAGATACTTATAAACTGATCGCTTCTTTAAATGCAATTCGGCAGAATAACGATGCCTTAAAAACAGGTACACAAAGAGAAATGTGGTCTTCTCCTCACTTCTATGCATTTTCAAGAAGAATTGATACAGGCGCAAAGGCAGGCTCAGAAGTAATCTGTGCTTTCAACAATTCGGATTCCAGCCAGAGTGTTACGGCACCGCTTCGTGCAGAAAGTTCAATAAAAGCTGGAACAGTACTGGTAAATGTAAACGATGCAAATGATAAAATTGTTGTATCTACAGACAAAAAATTAAATATCAGTGTAAATGCAAATGCGAACAAAATTTATAAAGTATCGGATGAACAGGCAAAAATATCCAATGTGACATTTACCATATCCAATGCGACAACAACCTGGGGACAAAGTGTTTATATTGTAGGAAACTGTGCACAGCTTGGAAACTGGGATGCAACAAAAGCGATTGGTCCTGCAACCTGTCCAAAGTATCCAACCTGGAATATCACAGTACCAATTCCATCTGGACAATCCATTGAATGGAAGGCTATCAAAAAAGATGCTTCTGGAAATGTGGTTTGGGAAAGCGGAAACAATCATACTTATGCAGTACCAGGTCAGGGTGATGGAAGCTGCAGTGTTACATGGAATAATTAAATGTAACAACATAAGTAAAACGAAATAGATACTAGTAAGCAAAATATAAATCAAAACATAAAAAGAAATACAAAGCGAAATACAAAGCGAAATACAAAAAAAATGCAAAATGAAATAGAAAAAGAAATACAAAGCGAAATACAAAACATGCAGAAAAAATTATATATTTATAACAAAAAAACGTATGATTCTTTATGGAAGAGAAACATACGTTTTTTGAATTAAAATTTATGAATAAAAAGCTTTTAAAGCAGGAGTTTCATCAGAACTTGTGGAATAAATGGATTCCTTTGTGGAATCATTTACATAATTTACCGTAACTTTTAAATCTGTACAAGGAACACCACTAAATAGTTCAACCAAAAAACCAGTAGATTCTATAAGCAAAGCAGCAGATTTTTCATCATTGGATAAAGCATCTTTAGAAGTAGCTGTAGTTGTTACCGTGTAAGTATCGTAAGAATCATTTAATGCGATGTCTTTTAAAGTAGAGTATTTTGTGCTGTCTTTGGTGTAAATGGAGTTTAACTGTGTAACAACACTTGTGCTTAAAAGCTTCATAACTGCTTTATTTGTCTTTTTGGACATTGTAATAGTCAAAGAACTATCCGCATTAGTTACGGTTTTGATATCACTTCCGACGGTTTTTAACATTGGTACCAGGGAATTGATTTCAGTAGCAGCAGTTTCATTTTGCATAAGCTTGGCAGGAATCGTAATAGTTACATTGCCAGTAGAAGAAGGCATTTCTGTGCCCAATGAAGCAGTATCTGATTCGGTGAGTGAATTTTCTGTGCTGACAGAAGATGTCTGATGCTTGCTTTCGGTACTTTTATTAAGTTTGGCAGAATTCTGACTTCCGCAGGCAGAAAATAAAAGTGTGGTAGTCATAAGTAATAGTAATAATTTCTTTTTCATAGAAACTCCCTTATTGTTATTTTGATTTCCCGAATGGATAATATAAAAAAGGAAACAAGTTATGTTATGGAACAAAGATTCATACTACTGGAAAATTCACATAATTGCAAGAAGTTAAGATGTATTTATAAAAAAACAAGAAGTTTTAAAACAATTTAAACCTTCTGATTCATTTTTTGAAATATTTAAAAGTTTATGGCACCGCATTTAAAAAGATGATAAAAACATTGAAAAATAATGAAATAACATATAATATGAAAACAATATGGAAGAAAAAACAACAAAAAGCAGTAGTAGTTCAAGCGTATTTTCGAAACAAAAAAATAGGAACAACAATGTGTAACAAGAAAGGAAATGAACATGTCAGCAATGGGATTTATTGTTATTTTAGCAATAGCAATCGGAATTTTTACGTTAATGAGTACCCGCGTGCAGCAAAAGCAAAGAATTTTACGTCAGATAAAGAGTCAGTTTGGAGAAAAACCAAAAGAAAGAGAAGATTCTATATATAAAATAGCTTCCTATCATGAAGAGATGAAAAAGATGTCAAACGGATTTTTGATTGATGATATTACCTGGAATGACCTGGATATGGATGATATCTTCTGGAGAATCAATAATACAAGATCTTATATTGGCGAGCAGGTTTTGTATCATCATCTGTACCTGCTGGATGAAGCGGAAGAGAAAAAAGAACTTCATGAAAAAAGACAGAAGCGTTTTTGGGAAAATGAAGAGCAGAGAATGAAACTGGAGTATGAACTTGCCCGAATCGGAAAAAGTAAAGATGACTTTTATCTCCCTTCGTTTTTGCTTCATGCAATAGAGCTGGTACCAGATAGTATATTGATATTTCGCGTTTTACAGATAGCCTTGGTAGTTACTTTTTTATATGCGATTGGGTATACAATTCTTTTTTCCAGCGGAGCATATTTTGGAGCATTTGTATTGGTTGCAATTATAAATATTGTGGTATATTCATTAAATAAATTAAAATATGAGACTTACTTAAATGCACTTGGGAGTATTGGAGGCCTTCTTTCTTTTACTAAGAATCTGCAAAAGAAAAAGGAACTGAAACAATTTTTTATGGAGGAACAGGAAGATGGAATAAAACAATCCATGAAAAATTTAAAAAAGCTCCAAAGACTCGTAGGAAGTCTTATGGTGAAAAAAACGTCTGCTCTTACGGGAGATGCGTTTGATATACTTCGGGATTATATTATAGGAATGACCTTGTGGGATTTTACTGTTTATGTAAAAATCATGAAATTAATAAAAGAATATCAGGATGATCTAATTGTTGTATATGAATACATTGGAAGTCTGGATATGGATATAGCAGTTGCATCCTTTCAAAAGAGTCTGCCCTTTACCTGCAAACCAGTTTTTTCAGATGGAAAGAAAATCGAAGTGACAGATTTGTATCATCCGCTGATTGATGAGGCTATCCCAAATGATTTTATATTAGAAAAAAATTGTGTGATTACAGGTTCGAATGCTTCAGGCAAATCTACATTTTTAAAAGCGCTTGCCATGAATGCTATTTTGGCACAAAGTATCCAGATATGTACAGCAAAACAAATGATTCTGCCTAGAATTCATATTATGACATCTATGACAGTACGGGACGATATTTTATCTGGTGAGAGTTATTATATGAAAGAAATAAATTATTTAAAACGAATGGTAGATGAATCACAAAATGGAATCTTAACGTTATATATCATTGATGAGATTTTACGTGGAACAAATGCAAAAGAGCGTTTGGCAGCTTCTTTGTCGGTGTTGAATTATCTTCAGGAAAAAAATGCACTTTTAATTGTAGCAACACATGATATGCCAATCGCAGATACATTAAAAGAAAGTTATCAGTGCTGCAGTTTTGGAAATTATATTGAAAATGAACAGATTATTTTTGATTATAAGATACACGAAGGATTTTTGGAAACAAAAAATGCCATTGTGCTTTTAAAATCGGCAGGATTTCCAGACGAAATTGTAAGGAATGCAAAGGCTTTCGATGAAAAAAATAGTTCGCTATAACTTGCTGTTTTTTTTGGTAAATGCACCTAATATATCAAGTGTTTTACGTAGTTTCGTAAATGCCGAATAATAAAGCAAAAAGGAGGAGTATACATGAAAATAGTAAGAGGTATTTTAGGATTTATGGCTGGTGTACTTCTTCTTTTGTTTCTAACAATATTTGCTTGTTATGTAAACCCAAATTTGTCCTCACAGATGAGCAGTGTGATAGCGAAAGTAACTGGGACTGCCGCAAATACCAGTAAGAATACAGCAACTGCGGCAAGTGCAGGTATAACGAATTCAAGTGGAAATACGAGTAATGCAAGTACAAATAATGCAGGTACAAATAATACAAGTATGAATAATACAAATGCGCAGCAAGTGAATCCACCTGCAAACGGAACCTATGTGGCACCAACGACAAGCAGTCAGCAGATAGCTTCTAACGTAACAGGAAAAGCTGGATTTGTACCAATCGCTGGAACGTATAGTCAGGTAAAAGATACACAAATACCTTCTATTCAAAACCAGACTAATGCAGGAAAAACAGGCGAAGGATTAACCTTTGATACTACAATGTATCCTTATTACGGGATGCTAAGCGATAATGAAAAGAAGTTATACAGCCAGATTTATGCGAACGCAAGTGCACAAAACCAAACATTTTCACCAGTTACAACAGCCAATGAAACGGAACTAAAGGATGCGTTTACAGCAGTAAGTAATGACCATCCAGAAATTTTCTGGCTGGATACTTCATTCAGTGCGAAAGCATCTTTGGATGGAAGTGTTGTTGAGATTACATTACAGTGGAATGAGATAGCGAATCAGTTGTCACAGGCAAAGCAGAATTTTTCAAATAGTGCAAATGCAATTTTAAGCGGAGCAAAAAATCTGGGAAGCGATTATGAAAAAGAAGTATATGTACATGACAAACTGATTTCTCAGGTAAGCTATGATGCACAGGCAGCTGTAAATCAAAGTGCTTATAGTGCTATGGTAAATGGAAAAACTGTATGTGCAGGATATGCAAAAGCATTTCAGTATCTTATGCAGCAGTTAAACATTCCATGCTATTATTGCACCGGGTTTTCAGGAGAAAACCATGCCTGGAACATAATAAAACTGGATGATGGGTACTACAATATAGATACTACATGGGATGATACAGACCCGAATACACATACATATTTTAATAAAACGGATGCAGAATTTTCAAAAGATCATAAAAGAACAGATATGTCTGTAAAACTCCCAGCATGTAATGGGAAAAAATATGATACTGCCGCAGACTCAAATTTAAAGAGCTTAAGTGATTATGGTTTAACACAAGCAGATGTGATTTCAAATATAAATGATTACAATAAGAATTGTCTTACACAGCTGACGGGTCAGACAGGTTCGGATATTACCTTTTCAAATGTTGTGAAAACGGAAACTCTTTGGAACCAGATATATAGTTCCTATCAGGATAACAGCTATCAGAATGCATATATGATAAATACATTAAAACAAAAAAATGCAACTTCAGCTCAAATTGGCGTAAAAGCAACTCCATTAGAGGGAGGATATTACCTCATCGAGCATACGGTTTCAAATATTCATTAGAAAATAAAAAAGCTTCCAGCAACCTCTGATACAAAACTATGTAAATAAGAGGAGGACGGAAGCTTTTTTTGGTTAGAAGGTTTTAAGAAGCAGAAATGGTTTCATTTGCAGTAAGCAGATTACTGCTACTTTGTTTCAACCTTAAATGAAACGTTCCAGTCGTATTGTCCTTGATATAGAAATTCATTTGCTTTGAAGCATGTCCATTGCTGTCGGTGGTGATAGAAAAGGTGGAACTATAACCATAAGCTGCTGGAAAAGAAGCATTTACATTTGCAAATTTTCCGATTTGTGTACCACCATCCAGATAAGCACCAATCTGATATCCACTATACGTTGTATTAGGTGTCAGGTTAGAAAAATTCAATGTAAATGGAAGTGATTTTCCAGCATAAATTGTTTGTGGAAGACCGAAAGAATAAGTGCTTTCGGTTGGATTTGATGGATTCTGACTTGCGGTATACCCATAAGAACCTGCTTTAAAAGTAGATGGGTCATACCATTTATATCCACTTGCAGGAGCAGCCCATGGCTCTGGCTTTGGCTCTGTAGAATTAGCAGGTGTTTCATAGGAATATAATGCAGTAACGGAATCTAAAGGAATGCCTGCATTTGCAAAACCAGAATAACTTTCTTTGGTTGAAAGCCAGCTTGCCAGATTATTTAATAACTTAGCATCATCTACTTCCTTATAGCCATCATAGGTAGTCTTTTTTTCGCCCGTTTCTTCTTTTAAATACTTTGGAGTAGCATCTTCTACAGCCGAAGAATCCCCGATAAAAGCAGCTTTGCCAAGACCTATCTTTGCAATGGCAACGTAAGGCCCTTCTGCAATTCCACCACCATCATATACACCGTCATCTACAGCACTGGCCCATTTATTACTTTGTGTAAGGCCATTTGGCAGGTAAACGATACCTTTTGCTTTTTGTGGATCCGTGATGGCAAGGGTAGAACCAGCATGCATTGCTACAGCAGAGATTCCCTGTGTGATACCAAAACATGCATCCGAGGAAACAATGTTTGTAGCATTTACATCGCCAACAGCATTATAGCGAAACCGAACGCCAAAGTTGTCTGATAACCAGTCACTGGAACCGACACCCTGCATAGCAACGGAAGCAGCTTCTTCACTAATCATTTCGTAAGTTGGATTTGTGTATGCGCCCCTGCGATATCCATTAAAAATTTCAGAAGCATCCCAGCGGTTTTTATTACGATCGGAATTGTAATGATCTGCTATAAAAAATACACTGCCTCCATTTTTGACATATTTTAAAATGGCATCCTGTTCACTTGTCTTAAATGGAATATTTGCTTCTGGTATGACAAAAACGTTATAACTACTTAAATCATCATAAGTAATAGGAGTATTTTTACGAAGTTCTTTTACATAATATCCGTTTTGTGCAAGCCCATTTGCATAATCAGAAAAACCTCCATCGATAACCCAGTCAGCAGCACCTGCCGTTTGCTCATGTGTGTTATCAAATAGGATACTTTCACCGTTTGCATTTGCTGCCGGTTGAATATAAGGCGCCGGATCCTGACTGTTTTCAGCAAATACATTTGTGGAAGGAAAAACATTTAGCACAGTGATTGCACTAAGAACAAAGATACTAACGACTTTCTTTACTAATATAAAATCCTTTTTCATCTCAAACCTCCTGTGTGATAGTTGCGTTTACAAAATCCATCATGCTCTTTTTTAAAATTGGATACAATCAAGTTTGTGTAATAGATTGGTAAATTTTAGGTTATACAAAGCACTCAATTTATATATTGTTTGAAAAAATAAGAAAAATTGTGCGAAAGCAGCATTTCTCAAAACAATAAGTATTTGCGAAACAATGTAAAGTACTTGATATATTATGTGAATTTACCAAAAGAATGGCGACTTGACACTGCATTCGGAGCCTTCGTTTGGTAATATTCACTTTAAAAATTCAGTTAAAATGAGTTTCGCAATTACCTATTTATCAAATCAATTAAAAAGAGGAACTTATAAAACATTTGGAAAAGAAATGAGCAAAAGTATTTCATAAGTTGTGTTTACTGAATATTTACAAGCAATTTACGGAAATGTGATAGTTGTCTGTGAACGCCTATGTTATAAATCACTAGGATAATAAAATTAACCACAAGGAGAGAAAAAATGAAAAAAATATTAGCACTTGCATTAATTGGAATGATGAGTACGGGATTATTAGCAGGATGTGGAAGCGTAGCAAAGGCTTCAGGGGCCGGATCTTCTGAAAAATCAGCTACAACGTCAGATTCAAAAGCTACGAAAGATGTAAAAAAGATTGATAAATTGAATGTATATTTTGTTCCATCCAAAGATCCAACTGAAATCGTTACTGCAACAGAACCGCTAAAGCAGTTATTGCAGCAGGAATTATTAAAGGAAGGCTACAATGTTGCAGATGTTGAGATAACTGTTGGAACTACATATGAAGCAGTTGGAGAGGCATTAAGTGCAGGAACGGCAGATGTAGGATTTATTCCTGGTGGAACGTATGTCTTATATGATGATGGAGCAGATGTAATTTTAACAGCAACCAGATCTGGTTTAAACAAAGATTCTGAGAATGCAAAAGACTGGAATGATGGACAGGCAACGCAAAAAACGACAACGCAGGCAGTATCGTATCGCGGACTGGTAATTGCAGGACCATCACAAAAAGGGCAGGAGCTTGCAAAAAAAGTAAATTCAGGCGAAAAACTTACATGGGATGATTTAAACGGTGCAAGCTGGGCTGTTATGTCTTCTTCCTCATCGGCAGGTTATATTTATCCAAGTCTTTGGATGCAGGATAATTTTAAAAAGGGGATTACAGATTTATCTAATGCAGTTCAGTCAGATTCTTATGGAAGTTCTTTTGCAAGACTCGCTTCCGGACAGGTTGATTTACTTGTAACCTATGCAGATGCAAGAACAGATTATGCAAGCAAATGGACTACGGATTATGGACGCAGCAATTCTATATGGGCAGAGACAAATGTGATTGGAGTAACAAAACCAATTTATAATGATACGATCAGTGTCAGCAAAACGTCGAAGATTATGGATAAAAGTTTCAAAAATGCAATTCAGACTGCAATGATCAATATTGCAAAAACAGATGATGGTAAAAAAGTAATTGCAATCTATAGTCACGAAGGATATAAGATAGCAAAATCTTCTGATTATGATAACGAAAGAGCTGCACAGAAAACGATTCAGGCCACAAAAAAATAAAGCGGTTATTCTTTACAGATTTTGCAGGGGTAAGTCAGCTGACTTATCCCTTATTTATGTAAGAAACAGGAAAGGACATAAAACAAGATGATAGAGTTTAAGCATGTGAGTAAGGTATATGCGAATGGGGTCAAGGGATTGTTTGATGTTACGTTAAAAATTGAACAGGGAGAATTTGTTGGAATCATTGGTTTGTCAGGAGCTGGAAAATCGACCTTGCTTCGCTCCGTAAATAAAATGCATGACATTTCAAGTGGAGAATTAAATGTAAATGGAAACGAAGTAAAAAATTTAAAAGGAAAAGATTTGAGAAAATTTCGTCGAAAGATTGGAATGATTTTTCAGGCTTTTAACCTTGTGACAAGAACTACTGTCATAAAAAATGTATTAACGGCAAATGTACCAGATATGTCATTTTTTAAAGTACTATTTGGTTTATATACAAAAGAGCAGAAAATAGCTGCATTAGAGGCGCTTGATAAGGTTGGCATCTTAGATAAAGCTTATATTCGTGCAGACCAGCTTTCTGGTGGTCAGCAGCAAAGAGTAGCATTAGCAAGAACGCTGGCACAGAATCCGGAAATTATTTTAGCAGATGAGCCAGTAGCGGCGTTAGACCCAGTGACAGCAAAACAGGTGATGAATGACTTTAAAAAAATAAATGAAGAGATGAATATCTCTATTTTAATCAATATTCACCATGTGGAACTTGCGCTTGCTTATGCGAATCGAATCATTGGAATCCGAGAAGGGCAAATTGTATACGATGGACCCTCAAAAGACGTTGATCAGTCAATTCTGGATCAAATCTATGCGGGTAATATTCCAAAGGAGGAATCACTTCATGGAACTCTATGATAAAATATTTAAACCCAAAAAGATGGAACTTTCAAACGGGAAAGTTGTTCTGGAAAAAGCATCCAGGGCACCATTTATTTTGATTGTTCTCGTGCTGGCAATTTTACTTTCTGCAAAGATCACGGGGTTTCAATTAAGTATATTAATCGAACGTGGAGGACAATTCTTTGTGATTTTGTTACGGATGTTTTCACCGCCAGACCTTTCTTATATTGGAAAAGTCATAAATCCACTGGTAGATACTATAAAAATGTCTTTTTTAGGATCTTTTGTGGGTTCTCTTTTAGCAATTCCATTTGCGATTTTAGCAGCAAGCAATCTTGTAAATAATAGAGTGGTGCTTATTGTAGTTCGCTTATTTTTGAGCATCGTAAGAACCCTTCCAACTTTGGTAAGTGCGCTGATAGCAACTTATATTTTTGGACTTGGTACCATGGCAGGAACAATTGCAATCTTGCTGTTTACATTTTCCTATGTCGGAAAACAGCTATATGAACAAATTGAAACAGTGGATATGGGACCATTTGAAGCAATGGAGGCGATTGGGGCAAACAGGGCAAAAGGGTTTTTATCTGCGATAATGCCACAAGTACTTCCTGCCTATCTTTCTGTCTGTTTATTTTGTTTTGAAGGAAATGTCAGATATGCTTCTATCTTAGGATATGTGGGAGCTGGTGGACTTGGTCTTGCTTTAAATGAAAAAATCGGATGGAGACAATATGACAGTGTTGGAACGATTTTAATCGTTTTATTCCTTACGGTCGTATGCATTGAATCTTTTAGTCATTATATCAGAACGAAATTAACGTAAGGGGGACAGATGATGGGAAAAGAAACAATCGAGCAGCAATATAAAAAGGAACCAAAGCGCTGGTATAGGAATCTTCTTATTGCAATTTTTCTTGTAGTAGCATTTTCCTGGTCTTTTAGCACGGTTCATTTAAAAATAACACCTCAGGGAGCCGGAGTGGCAGGGAAAATTATTTCTGGAATTTTTCATCCGGATACTACTTTACTATTTAATTTTACAAGTTCTGGAGTAGCATATTTACTCTTAGAGACGATTTGCATCGCATTTCTAGGAACGATTGTGGGTTCGATTTTATCCATTCCACTATCATTTCTGGCAGCAGTAAATATCGTACCAAAACCGATAGCGGTAATTTTTCGAACAATTATTATGGCAATCCGGACGATTCCACCATTAATTTATGGACTTATGTTTATTCGAGTGACAGGTGGCGGACCGTTTACAGGGCTTTTAACCATGTCACTTTGCTCCATTGGGATGTTGTCCAAGCTTTTTATTGAAGCAATTGAAGATCTGGATATAAGAATTTTAGAATCCTTAGATGCATTAGGCTGCACGACATTTCAAAAAATCCGTTATGGAATTTTACCACAGCTATTTTCTGCTTTTATGTCAACCATCATATACCGCTTTGACATGAATTTAAGGGATGCCACAGTTCTTGGGTTAGTTGGAGCGGGAGGAATTGGAGCACCACTTATTTTTGCAATGAGTTCTTATCGCTGGAATCAGGTTGGAGCAATTTTGGTTGGACTTATTCTTTTGATTTTGCTTATAGAGCTTTTCTCAACCAGAATAAGAATAAAGCTTGCAAGAGGGTAAAGGAGTATAGATGAAGCAGTTAAATATATATTTTACATCGGATATTCATGGCTACTTTTTTCCAACGACCTATGAGGATGATAAAATAAGTCAGATGGGATTATTTTCCTGCATGAATCAGTGTTCAAAAGACGAAAATACACTGATTCTGGATGGTGGCGATATCCTGCAGGGTTCTGCATTTGCCTCCTATTGCCACGAAAAAGAAAAGAGTCCACGCATAATAGCAGATATTTTAAACAGCTGTGGATATGATTTTGTGACCATTGGGAATCATGATTTTAATTATGGAACAGATTATCTGCGCTCTTTTTACCAGCAGTTGAATGCGGTATGCGTGTGTCAGAATGTATTGGATGCAAATGGAAATGTATTATTCCCTTATCAGATTATTACAATGAAAAATGGATTACGTGTTGGAATTATGGGAATCGTGACAGACTTTGTAAATGTATGGGAAACAAAAGAAAATATAGCAGACATGCAAATTACATCTCCATTAGAAGCTGCAAAAAAGAATTTTCTGGAATTAAAAGAGCAAAGCGATGTCACGATTTGTATCTATCATGGTGGCTTTGAAAGAAATCTGGAAAGCGAAGAACTGCTATCGGAAAACTCAGAAAATATTGCCTGCAAAATTTGTGAAACACTGGATTTTGATGTACTGCTGACAGGACATCAGCATATGCATGTGGCAGGAAGATATTATCATGGAACCTATATTCTGCAACCGAGAGAAAATGGAAGCGAGTGTTATAAAATCAAGATAGAAGTTGAAAAGAATATAGAAAAAGAAACATATCAGATTTCGTCTATTTTGTCCGAAGAAATAAAAGCATATGCCAAAAAAGATACTCTACAGCAAACAAAATTTTTATCCGTACAAAGCAAAGTGCAAAGCTGGCTTGATATTGAAATAGGAGTATTAAAGGAAAATCTATTTCCAAAAGAAAAACTGGAAATGGCATTAAATGGAAGTGCTTTAGCAGATTTTTTAAATGAAGTACAGGTGTTTTATTCTGGTGCCCAGATTTCTGCAGTGAGTCTTGCAAATGAGGTGGCTGGAATTCCAAAACAGGTAACACGAAGAAATGTTTTAACAAGCTATCCTTATCCAAATACATTACTTGTGCTTGAAATCACAGGGGAATCGTTAAAAGCAGCCATCGAAAGAAGCTGTGAATATTTTTCGCTGGATATAGCAGGAAAACCAGCTATTTCAGAGAAATTTTTAAATCCGAAAATAGAACATTATAATTATGATTATTTTTTGGGTGTTACATTTGAAAGAGATTTAAAAAATGAACCTGGAAATCGTGTAAAGAATCTTTGTTATAAGGGAAAAGATGTAAGACCGGAGGATACCTTTACAATTTGTGTGAATAATTATCGTGCAAGCGGTGCAGGTGGTTACCCAATGTATCCAAAGTGCAGGATTGTGAAAGAACTTCATGCAGAAATGTCAAAACTCATCATCGATTATATAAAAACACATTCCACAAAAGATGAAACTGAAATAAAAACCTAAAAAATAAAAGCCTGAAAAATAAAAACTTTGCTTAAAAAACTTTTGGAAAAGTCTTTTTGGTATTATACTATGATTAGATACAGATACAGATACAGATACAGATACAGATACAGATACAGATACAGATACAGATACAGATACAGATACAGATACAGATACAGATACAGCTATGATAAAAAGAACGAAGCGATTGAGAAACAAGGAGGTATGAATTGAAAATTACAATTATCCGTCATGCAAAAGTAGATTTCACTGGACAAGCGTGGTGTACCGCAAAAGAATTTAACCGTGGAAATGAAGATTACGATGTAGCTGATATTATACGTGACAAAAAATACCATATCAAAACATCAAATCCGGTGTATATCAGCGGCTTAATCCGTACAAAAGAAACTGCCAGGTTGATTTTTGGAAATGAAAAATTTCACAAAACAGCCCTTTGTAATGAAGTCCCGATATGTGCTTTTACAAATAAAAACCTTAATTTGCCAACCAGAATATGGGAAATTGTGGCACGGATTTTATGGATATTCAATTCAAAAAGACAACCGGAAACATATCGTCAGACAAAGAAAAGAGCAAATGATTTGATTAATCATTTGGAATTAGAGAAAAAAGACTGTTACATTGTAAGTCATGGTGTTTTTATGCGGGTATTCCGTATCGAAATGAAAAAAAGAGGATATTGTCTTGGCAGAGAGAAAAACCATGCCTCTGGAATAGAGAATTTAGAGCGGTTTGTTTATATAAAATAGAAGAAAAAATTGCAATTATAATCAATCAAAAAAATAAAAACCTTCCGAGTGCGAGAGGCATTTTTATTAAAATCCAGTTTGCAGTAAATGAAACGGATTATATAAGAATGTATATCAGGCGAATACGGAAGGTTTTTTATCATTTATTCTTCGTTTGAGTCTTGATCAACTTTAGAAGAACGAATTCTCTTTTTTATAAAAAGCAGGAAAGCACCAACAAGGAGAACTAAAACAATTGCTGCTAATGCAGAAGTAAAGATTCCTATTTTTGCGACAATGGTTTCCCAGGAATTTCCAGCTGCTGCGCCAAGGTTTACTAAAAGTAAATTCCATGCAAGACTTCCGATTCCGGTAAAAGCAGCAAACTGAATCCAGTTCATTTCAGCCATACCAGCTGGTAAAGAAATCAAGCAGCGAAGGACTGGAATACAACGGCAGAATATAACGGTGTATTTTCCCTTTTTCTGAAACCATTCTTTTGCTTTATATATGTCATCTTTTTTAAATCCGAGCATACGGCACAATTTCATGTCTACGATACGAATCAGCTTATCTTCTGAAATAAAACGGCCAACGCCATATAAAACAAATGAGCCTATAATGGACAACAACGTAGCTAAAATAACCACATTTGTGATTATCATATCAGTTTTTGAAGTCATAAATCCAGCGAAAGTTAAAATAACCTCAGATGGGATAAACGGAAGAATATTTTCTAAGACAACAAAAAACATGATGGCAATATAACCGTAATCATTCATGATATGAATAATTGAATTTTCCATAATGTATTACCCTCTCTTTTTTTTCATAATCCAAATAACCTTAACACATTCTTAGCAAGATAACAAGAAAAGAAAGTCTTAAAACTTATAAAAATTCTATGATAAAAGGCTCATTATTCCATCGTAGAATGGGACAATTTAGTTTTAGGATTGTTCTTGCTTTTTGTATTTATGTGAAAAGGCACGTTTTAATAAAATTGGTGTAATAATCGTGGTTAAAAGTACAATTAAGATGACAGGAATAAAAATGGTTTCTGAAATAATCTTGTTTTGCAAACCGATATTTGCAGTAATAATTGCAACTTCACCTCTGGAAATCATTCCAATTCCAACCTGAATGGATTCCTGTTTACTCATTTTGAATAGATAAGCACCGATTCCACAACCAAACAATTTTCCAATAACAGCTACTACAAAAAGAACAATTGTTATAAGAAGGATTCTGGTAGAAAATGGTACAGCTACCATGGAAAGTCCTACACTGGCAAAAAAGATCGGAGATAAAAAAGCAGCAGAAATAGCTTTTACATTTCGTTCAATATATTCTTTATGATCAAATTTGGATAACATAAGACCAAAGAGGTATGCTCCTGTAATAGCTGCAATTCCTAGGTTTTCTGCGATACATGCAACAAGTAGCGCGGCCGCAATGACAAAAGTAACCAGTGTTCTGGAATTTTCCAGATTTTTTAATAATTTATTGAAATATTTTGGTAAAAATGCAATTGCCATCAGTGATACGCCACAGAATACTACGATTTTAATCAAAGTAAATGCTAAAGTTTCAGGAGAGGAATTAGTGTCATTTGTAGCAAGTAAGACAGAAATTAGTAATAATCCTAAAATGTCATCAATGACAGCAGCCCCTAAAACATTAATTCCCACACGCGTATTTAATTTCCCAAGTTCGGTTAGCGTTTCTACGGTAATACTTACGCTGGTTGCGGATAATACAATACCAATAAAAATTGCTTCATACAAATCTCTGGAAAAAAATGAGGAACAGATTGTGCCAAGGACAAGTGGGAAAATGACTCCTAAAAGGGCAATCACAGTGGCTGACTTACCAGAAGCCTTCATTTGTTCGATATTTGTTTCGATACCGGCAAGAAACATAAGAAAAATAACACCAATATTTCCAAGCAACTGAATGTTACTGGTGTATGCTACAACGTGAAAGACCATAGGACCTAAGATAACTCCGGCTAATAATGCACCGAGTACTTCAGGCATTTTTAATTTTTGGCTTATGATTCCACCAATTTTTGTGGCAATTAGAATCAAAGCAATGGATAGTAATGTTTTTTCCATAAATAGTAACCTCCTATAATTATTCCAGTATCGCAAAAAGTTATCGGTTTTGTAAAAATGCACAAAAAAGGTGGGCGTCCGACACTGGACTTCCCACCCAAGAAGACATATCTTGAAAACAGCTTGCGCTGTCCAACCGATAAAACTTAAGTATATTCAATTAATTTAACTATAGCACAAAAGAAATTCGAATGTCAAATTTGAAAAGAAAAAACAAAATAGAACAAAAATAAAAGCAAAGATAAAAGCAAAAGAAAAACAAAATCAAAAACGAATAAAATCAGGAAGATTTTATAAAATATAGCAGTGCTTCCGGGGTTGAAGTATCAATTTTGTAGTGCTATACTAAGTACTGTTTGTAAAAAAAGGAAAAGGATGCAATTATGAATAATTCAAAACTCTATGAAATGTTATCGGGTCTTGACAAAATGAGATGGTCTGTTGCTTTTAAAGGAATTTTGGCAGGCGTGATAGCAGGACTGCTGGCTGTATTGTACCGTATGGGAATTGAACTTGGAGTTGATTTTTCAAGACATATATATGCCTATTTAAGAATTCATCCGTGGATGATTTTAATATGGCTTATTATAATAGCAGTGGCAGGATTTGTATTAACCTGGCTGGTTAAACTAGAGCCGATGGCAAGCGGAAGTGGAATTCCGCAGGTAAAAGGCATGCTTCTTTATGGCATGAAGATGAAATGGTACCTTATTATACTGGTGCGCTATGCTGGTGGTATTTTATCTTCCCTATTTGGTGTTTCCTTAGGAAGAGAAGGTCCTTCTATTCAAATGGGTGCATCTGGGGCACAGGGATTAGCAAAAAAAATTGCAAAGAATAAATTAGAAGAAAATTATATTATTACGGGAGGTGCAGCGGCAGGTCTTTCTGCAGCATTTAGTGCACCAATATCTGGAATGATTTTTGTATTAGAGGAAGTACATAGAAGCTTTTCACCGAATGTTTTAATTGTTGCAATGACAGCGTCATTAACAGCAGATGCGATTTCAAAGTATTTCTTTGGATTAAAACCAGTGCTTAGCTTTTTGACGATTCAGCCATTACCAGAACAATTGTATCTATGGGTGATTCTTCTTGGTATTATTTCAGGTTGTATAGGAACAGTCATGACACAGTCGCTCTTGTTTTTTCAGACAATGTATAAAAAAATACCATTATGGCTTCGTGCACCATTAGCTCTTCTTGTAGCTTTGGGATTTGGTTTATTTTTGCCAGATGTATTAGGCGGTGGACAAAATCTGATTCAGATGGTTGAAAAAGCACAAATTGGGCTGATTATGCTTTGTATATTTCTGGTCAGTAAAATACTTTTTACCTGTACCAGCTTTGGAAGTGGAATTCCTGGAGGCATTTTTATGCCGATATTGTCGGTAGGGGCACTTACGGGAGGAATCGTTTCTATAATAGCAGTGCATTTTGGAATGCCAGCCATTTACATACCAAATTTATGTATTTGTGCAATGGCAGGATCTTTATCAAGTTCTGTGAAAGCTCCGATTACAAGTATTTTATTGACAGCAGAAATGTCAGGCTCCCTTGTTCATCTGCTTCCTGTTGCAATCTGTGCATTCAGCGCCTTGTTTATCTCTGACTTTTTAAAATCAGATCCGATTTATGAGGTGCTTTTAGAAAGAATGAATGGGGGCACAAAGGAAGACACGAAAAAGAAAAAGACAGGTGCCATTTTAGAAATGCCAGTTGAAATGGGCAGTGATGTTTCGGAAAAGAAAATCAAAGAGATTGCATGGCCACAAGACACACTGGTTATTGGAATACACCGTGGGCAAAAAGAGATTGTGCCAAATGGTAATACGAAAATTTTAACAGGAGATTATCTGGTTATTTTGTCTTCCGAAGGAAATTATCGTGAAATAAGTACAGAATTAGAGGCTATGTGCCGAATTAAATAGAGAAGAAAGTTGTTTTATATAGTTTTGCAATTGCCTATATTATAATTAGAAATAAAAAGGAGAGATTTATTTTGGACTTTCATGTATTAGCAGAAGAATTGTTTCAAGGCGTAACACAAACGCCTCTGGATATGGAAAAAAAATATCCTAAAAGAGATTTGCCAAAGAAGGCACAGGTAACAAGAATGGCGCCTAGCCCAACGGGATTTATTCATCTTGGAAATTTATACAGTGCATTGGCAGATGAAAGAATTGCACACAAAGATGGCGGTGTTTTTTATCTTCGAATTGAAGATACGGATGAAAAAAGAAAAGTGGAAGGCGCAGTCGAAACGATTATAGATGTACTGCGATACTTTGAAATAGAATTTGACGAAGGAGCTGGATTTTGTGACAGTGAGCCACAAAATGCCTATGCGCCTTATTTTCAACGGCAGCGTGTGGATATTTACCATGTATTTGCAAAAGAATTAGTGAAAAAAGGTTTGGCATATCCTTGTTTTTGTACGCAAAGTGAGCTAGAGGAAGTGCGTAAAAAACAGGAAGAAAATCAGGAATTGACCGGATATTATGGGAAATATGCAACTTGCAGAGAACTGACATTAGAACAGATTAAAGAAAATTTAAAAAACAAGAAACCATATGTACTGCGTCTAAGATCAGGTGGAACGCCAGATGGAGAAATTGTATTTCGAGATGCAATAAAAGGAGATATCAAAATGCCAGAAAACATGCATGATATCGTACTTTTAAAATCAGACGGTGTACCTACCTATCATTTTGCACATGCAGTTGATGATCATCTTATGCATACAACGGTAGTTATCCGTGGAGGAGAATGGCTTGCTTCTGCACCGATTCATGTGGAACTTTTTTCTGCATTAGGCTTTGCACTTCCAATCTATGCCCATACAGCGCATTTGATGAAATTTGATGAAGTTACGGGCGGAAAGAGAAAACTTTCCAAAAGAAAAGATCCGGAATTATCATTGGATTATTATCGAAAAGATGGATATCATCCATATGCGATGAAGGTGTATCTGCTCACGCTGTTAAATTCAAATTTTGAAGAATGGCATGAGAAATATTCAGACAAAAATATCTGTGAATTCCCATTTTCTATAGAAAAAATGAGCCAGTCGGGTGCGCTGTTTGACACGGATAAGCTTGCAAATATCTGCAAAGAAGAATTTTCGAAATTATCAGAAGATGAGATGTATGACTTTTTGTATGATTGGGCAGGCAAACAGGAAATCTCAAAAAAAGAGGTATGGTTTTCAGACAAAGAAAAACTCCGTTCCATTTTACGTTTATATATGGGAATCGGACAAAAGAGAAGAAGAAAAGATTTTATATGCGCAAAGCAGATTTTTGATATGATATCTTACTTTTTTGAAAATCCACATGTTCTTAACACAGCTTCAGATAATAAAAGTACTGAAAAAGAAAGTAATGTAGATGCAATCGATGCTTCTCTTAGCAAGAAAATTCTGGAAGAATTTATAGAAACATATGATAAAAAAGATGATAGCGGAACATGGTTCGATAAAATCAAAGCAATTGCGCAAGAAAATGGATATGCAACAGATATGAAGGCATATAAAGCAAATGCAGTTGCTTATCCCGGAAGTGTAACAGAGATTGCACAACTGGTAAGAATTGCGGTTACAGGGAGAACAAATACGCCAGATTTATATGCAATCCTTTCCATTTTGGGAAAAGAAACGATAACAGATCGGATAGACACGTTTTTAAAATATATTTGATAAGGCAAAACAGGGGATAGAAATAAATCTCCTGTAAATGAATCGCTTGTGAAAAATATCGTGTTACAGATCAGCAAAAGATAGAAACAAATCTTCTGTAAGCTGAAATTGTTTAAAGTACACAATCTGAAAAAGAATATTTGCTGATACAATGTGACTTTTGTTTAGAAAAAATAAAACAAAGATATAAATATATAAAAAAATATGTGAAACATGAAAAAATATGGGTTTTAAGTTTTGCGTTTGTGTATTATTATAAATATAAGTATATAAGTTACAAGATTGTTATAGAAAGATTTAGCACATAACCTTAAATCGGAACAATAATTTAAACATTTTTAGAATGGCAGGAGAAAAAGCATGGGATTACGTAAAAAAGGACAGGCAGATATTTACCTGGAAAAAATGGGGCAGTGGGATTTTTCAGACACAGATACTTTAACAAAAGAAGAAGATGTGGTGCAAAAAACATATGCAGCATATCAGGGATTTTTCGCAGGGCAAAAAGCAATGCTAAAGGAAAGCGGAAAATCATCTTTTCAAATGAAGGATGTAATAGAAGAAATACTTCTTGCATCCAAAAAAATCAATGATACTTCAAGCTTTATTTTAAAGGGAGCCCAGACACAGGACGACGAAGTGAAGAATTGCCAGTCATTTATGCAGGAATTTATGGAGAAAATGGCAGCAATGGATGTGGCATCCAAAAAAACAATGGAAAATGCAAAGGAAATTTCTTCACAGGGAGATCAGGGCCAAAGTATTATAGAAACCTTTATGAAAAAGCAGGAAACATTGTTTGTAACGGTTGAGAATATTAATCAGGAAATTGAACACCTGATTCAGGAAATCAGCAAAGTAAATGAAATTACTGCAATTCTTTTTGAAGTATCCAACCAGACAAAGCTGCTTTCTTTGAATGCTTCCATTGAAGCAGCAAGAGCAGGTGAAGCAGGAAAAGGATTTGCAGTTGTTGCAGATGAAGTAAGAAAACTATCCGAGCAAAGTCAGGATGCCAGCAATACGATAAATACAACTATCCAGGCAGTGGTAAGTGAACTTTCCAAATTAAAAGAGCTTCAGAAAGTTTCAGGAGAAACATTTCAGGAACAAAGAGGATCCGAGGCGGATCTTTCGCAGGCATTTTCATCTATAGAAGAAAGTGTAGATAAATTTTTAGTAAATCAACAGGAATATGAATCTAATTTTTCGGAAATCATGAAGAAAAAAGAAGGAATGGTTCAATCTGTTTCAAGTATTGCAGATGTAATAGAGGAATCCACGGCAGCAACAGAAGAGATGGAAAGTCTTACACTGACGCAGTTTAATAAATTAGGACTCATGACAAAGATTCAGTCGGATTTGTCCAAGCGAATTGATGGACTCAATCAGATGGCAGATAAAATCAGGGTTACAAATGCTCAGACCCAAAAAAAGAAAATTGCACTTGTGTGGGATTTAGATGATCCATTTTGGGAGCCAGCAGGAAAAAGTGCAAAGGAAACGGCAGAAGCACTTGGAATCGAAACATTTATTACAGCTCCGAAAAAAAGAGGAGAAGAAGGAATTCGTGAGATGGTTTCAATCTTAGAGAACATAAAGCAAGAGCATTATGATGCATTATGTATTTCACCAATTTCCGATGCAAGAATTGAAGAAGCAATTTCTTCCATTGCAAAAGATGGTACGAAAATCGGATTTATTCAGGCAGATTTTAAAGGAATCAAAAAAGAATTCCTAATCGGAACCAATTCTCTAAACTGTGGAAAAAATGCAGGAAAAGTAATTAAAAAAGCATTAAACGGAAGTGGAGAAATGGCAGTTGTCCGTTGGAATCAGGGAAAAATAACTGCAATTGAAGAACGTGCGGAAGGCTGTATACAGGAACTACGTGCTTCTGGTATCAAAGTATATGAAATATCAGCTCCAGGCGAACCAACCAAAGAAGAAGCAGAACGTTATGTAAATGAGCTATTCACAAAGCATCCAGGAATCAATCTTTTATATGCAACAAATGTTGGATGGGGACTTGCTTTTGCACGTTATGTAGAAAATCACAGTTTACGTCAGGTGAAAGTCATAATGGTAGATTTCACAGATGATGTTGCAAAACAGATTGAAAAAGGAAATGTCTATGCAGCTATTTCGCAGCGTCCGTTTGCATGGGGTGAAACCTGCGTAAGACTTATGTCAGATGTATTGGATGATGTTTCAGTCGATAGTCTTATTGATACTGGTACATTTGAAGTAAATCAAAGAAATATGAAAATTTATGTGTAAAATCAGTATGAAATGAAAAAATGGAATCGGATGAACAAGGAAGCTTGGTTGTACAGAAAGTACAAATGACGTGAAAAAGATTGTACTGACATTCCATTGGATTTTAGAGGCAATTGTGGCAAAATAAAAATACGGTATGACAAAGGCGTTTTTCCAAACTCTTTGTTGTATCGTATTTTTTCTATCATGACATTGTATTTGGCAGAGGAAAATATTCTGTGGAAGAATTCGATAAAATATTGCTTATCTTAGTATAGGTTTTATGAAATTTTATTACAGAAGAGATTTGCAAAAAGATTTATAAAAAGATTTACTAAAAAGATAAGAATCATAAGCATCCCGATAAAGTATGCAAAATAGTAAATAAATTATGCGGGACAAGTATAGGAGGAATCAATATGTTAAAAACAGATTTACCAAAAATTATAACAAGTACCCTTCCGGGTCCAAAAGCAAAAGAACTCATTGAAAGAAGAGCACAGGCAGTACCAAGTGCGATTCGCTGTGGTTATCCCGTAGTTATTGAACGCGGAGAAGGCGCAATGATTGAAGATGTGGATGGAAATAAATTTCTCGACTGGATTGGAGGCGTTGGTGTTTTAAACATTGGGTATTCTCATCCTGAAGTTGTCGAAGCAGTAAAAGCACAGGCAGAGAAATATTTTCATGGCATGTTTAATGTTGTAACGCATGAAGGTTATGTTGCATTAGCAGAAAAACTAGCTTCAATCGCGCCTGTAAAAGGCGATAATAAGAAAGCATTTTTTGCAAACAGTGGAGCAGAAGCAGACGAAAATGCAGTAAAAATTGCAAAAGCATATACAAAAAGAAATAATATTATCGTATTTTCAGGAGCATTTCATGGAAGAACACTTTTGACCATGTCTATGACTTCGAAAAAAGCCTACGCAGTAGGAATGGGACCATTTCCAGATGGAATTTACCGTGCACAGTTCCCATACTATTACAGAAATCCAGCAGGAATGCCACAGGATAAACAGCTGGATTACTATTTAGAATCTATTTACGCCGTATTTGAACAATGCGCTCCAGCTGATAGCATTGCAGCAATTGTTGTAGAGCCACTGCAGGGAGAAGGCGGATTTATTCCAGCTCCAATAGAATGGGTTAAGGCGGTTCGTGAAATTTGTGATAAAAATGGAATCGTTTTAATTGCCGATGAAGTTCAGTCTGGATTTTGCAGAACAGGAAGAATGTTTGCTTCCCAATACTGGAAAGATGCAGGTGTATGCCCGGATATCATAGCAACGGCAAAATCAATTGCAGCAGGGGTTCCACTTTCTGCAATCATTGCAAGAGAAGAGATTATGGAGGCACCAGCACCTGGAACCATTGGTGGAACGTATTGCGGGAATCCACTGGCATGTGCAGCTTCCTTAAAAACCATTGAAATCATGGAAAGAGAACACCTTGCAGACCGTTCCTTAGAAATCGGAAAAATGGTGTCAGACAGATATAAGCAATGGATGGAAACATATTCCGTAGTTGGTGATATCAGAGGATTGGGTGGTATGATTGGTATTGAATTTGTAAAAGACCAGGAGACAAAAGAACCAGCATCAGCGCTGACGGCAGCAATTATTGCAAATGCAGCAAGACACGGACTTTTAATTGAAGGTGCAGGAACGTATAACAATGTTGTCCGTTTTCTATGTCCGCTGGTTGTTACCGATGAACAAATCGAAGCAGGACTTGCAATTTTTGAAGAAGCAATCAAAGAAGAGACTGGTAAGTAGGTTCTTGCTTTAAGAAGAGGCAAGAAATGTTTATGAAAATCTCTATTTGCAAAACAGAACGGGTTAAATAGCAAAACGGGTAAGATTTATGAAATGCAGCTATAAAAGACAGTTATAAAAGGTAGTTATAAAAGGCATTTACAAAATATACCTACGAAATATAATTATTAAATGCAGTATATAAAATATATATACGAAATACATCTATCATATTTAGAAGAAATAGCTTCGAAAAGATTTCAAAAATAAAAAAAGAGCATCCACTTCAAGGCATAACAGGCTTTGCAGTGGATGCTTTTTTTGAAAATAAAATTACTTGCAATTTGAAAAAAGTACTATAATAAATAAGAAAACATAGTGAATAAGAAAATATAGAAAATAGGCAGTATCAAGGAATCTGATGCAATTGCATATCACGATATTCTCCGGGTAAACAATCACATTGGAGCTTAAACTTTTTATAAAAAAAGCTTACATTTTCGTATCCGACGTAGTTTGCAATTTCGGTTACACTTAGTTCCGAATATTTTAATAAATTTTTTGCAGAATCAATTTTTTGCTTTTGCACTAATTGCTGATAAGAACTGCCAGTGTACTTCTTTAATAGTCTGGACAAATAATTTGGATGAAGATTGAAAAAAGAAGCAGTGGAGGACAAAGTACAGGTGCGGTAATTTTTTTCCATATATTTTAAAATCTGAACCAGACTGATCTGGGATGATTTGTTGTCATTTAAGGAATAGTCATTTTTGTAAACATTTACAAGTTCGGATAAAATAAGCGTGAATAAGTTAATTGTAATATCAAAATGGTTCAAAGAGGGAGAAAACCATTCACACAGCATCTCATTTAAAAACAAGCGTAAACGGTGACTTGTTTCAGAATGAAATAATATAAAATCTGGATGCTTTCGATTTAAATCCATTGTTTCAATAAAAAATTTTGAAACAATATCATCTGCTGAGAGCCGGCTGAAAAAGGTTTGATTTAAAATACTTTTCCCAACTAAGATATTAATTAAAATATCATTTTCACCGAGTGGTGAAATTTCATGAGTGGTATCCGCATTTAAAAATAAAAGCTGCCCCTCTTCTAAGATAATAGGAGTTCCATTTACGACTTGTCTGGACGTTCCAGAATACATATAATTTAATTCAATGAACTGATGAACATGTACAGGGTAAGTCTGAAAGCGTGAATGTTTTTTGATGGTAAAAGGGGAAAAATCATCTTCAACAAAAGGTAAAACATAAATATTTTCTCCATCATCATTTGCATGATCAATTTTTAATTCATGGATACTGGGGTTAGAGAATCCCTTTTTGTAATCTTTTTCGTGAGGGGTAATCCTGCGAAGCAATTTATCCAATGACTCATGATTCATATTTGTTTCCTCCGATTCTAGTTTTAAGTATAGCAAAGAGAAAGTCCTTGTCAATTTGAACTGTATAACAAGTTTGATTTGGTCAATGAAAGAGTATGGATTGGTTGTACACGCATAAAAATTCCTATGGTATTATCGGTATAGCTTATATAAACATGTTTAATGAAATACCGGTATGTGTTTTTAAAAGGAGGAAGAAAAATGGCAAAGGACTATACAAAGTTAGCGAATGAGATTATGAAAAATATAGGTGGAGAAGAAAATGTAAAAAGTCTGACCCACTGTATGACAAGACTTCGGTTTGTAATAAAAGATGAAAATAATATCAATTTAAAAGCCTTAAAACAAACAGAAGGTGTTATTGATGTAATTGTCTCAGGAGGACAGCATCAGGTAGTTATTGGAACACATGTAACGCATGTGTATGATGCGATTTTAGAGATGACTTCCATCGGGACAAGCTCAGCTGCAGATACAACACAAGTACAAAACGATGGAAAAAAGAAAAATAAATTCGAAGCAGTTATGGATTTGATATCCAGCATATTTTTACCATTGATGCCTGCTATGTGCGGGGCGGGTATTTTAAAAGGACTCCTAATTGCATTAACAACAGCAGGCATTATGTCTTCAAAAGGTGGAACCTATACGGTATTGTATGCAGCAGCAGATGCATTCTTTTATTTTCTGCCAATTGCACTTGCATATACCAGTGCAGAGAAATTCAAGACAGATAAGTTTGTTGCTATGATTGTAGCAGCTGCATTGGTTTATCCGACGATGATTTCCGCTTTTAATAGTGGGAAAGCGCTTCAGTTTTTGGGAATATCATTTAAAGTGATTAATTATACTTCATCGGTTATTCCAGCAATTGTCAGTGTATACGCATTGTCCAAATTGGAAAAATTATTAAAAAAATTGATACCAGATGTTGTAAAACTGGTATTTGTTCCACTCATCTGTATTGTTGTGATGGTTCCGGCAACTTTACTTATTATTGGACCTCTTACGACACTTTTAGGAAATGGAATTGCAGCAGGATATTCGTTTATATTTGCTCTTTGTCCTCCAGTTGCAGGATTTTTGATAGCAATGTTGTGGCCAATATGCATTATCTTTGGTGCACATTGGGGATTAGTACCAATCGTTATGACAAATATTGGATCCTTAGGATATGATACGCTTTTACCTGTAACAACCGCATGCAACTTTGCTCAGGCAGGTGCAGTATTTGCAGTATTCTTAAAAACGAAAAATAAAACGTTAAAACAAGCAGCAGGTACCTCCGCATTTTCAGCGTTGATTGGTGGAGTTACAGAACCAGCAATTTATGGTGTAAACCTAAAATATAAACGCCCATTTGTTATTGCATTGATCTTTACAGGTATCGGAGGTATCATCATTTCTTTAGCAGGCGGACAGTTTCCGGCTCTGATTACTACCTGTGTTTTAACATTGCCAGCAATTGCTATGTTTAAAGGTGGAATTGCAATGGTAATCGCTTCTGCCATTGGATTTTTCGGTACAACAATTTGTACATACTTATTTGGATTTAATGATTCTATGATAGAAGAATAGGGTAGTTTAAGATGAGAGAAGAAAAATTAAAAGAACTGTTAGTTGGTTTAACTTTAAAAGAAAAAATCGGACAGCTGATACAGCTGTCCGGTGAATTTTTTACACAGGATAAAGCTCTTTTGGTCGGCCCACAGGAAAAGCTTGGTATTGCAAAGGATATGGTTTCTTTTACAGGGTCTGTATTAAATGTACTGGGAAAAGAAAAAGTGATAGATATCCAGAAGAAATATTTAGAGCAGTCCAGACATAAAATACCGCTTTTATTTATGGCAGATATTATATATGGCTATAAGACAGTCTATCCAATTCCTTTAGCTTTTGGATGTACATTTGAACCAGATCTGATTCAAAAAGCATATCATGAAACAGCAAAAGAAGCGGCAAAGGATGGAGCAAATGTAACGTTTGCACCTATGGTAGATCTGGTGCGGGATGCCAGATGGGGACGTTGCATGGAATCCACAGGAGAAGATCCTTATTTAAATGCTGCTTTTGCAAGAGCGATGGTAAAAGGATTTCAGGGAGATTTTACGCCAGGAGAGAGTATTGCATCCTGTGTAAAGCACTTTGCAGGGTATGGCGCAGGAGAAGCTGGAAGAGAATACAATACGGTAGACATGTCAGAGCGCAGGCTGCGCCAGGAACAGTTACCATCTTATAAAGCAGCAGTGGATGCAGGCTGTGAATTAGTCATGACTTCGTTTAATACGATTGATGAAATACCGGCAACTGCAAATGAATGGCTTTTAAAAGATGTATTGCGAGAAGAATGGGGATTTGATGGAGTTATTATTACAGATTATGCAGCAATTGCAGAATTGGTTGCACATGGCATTGCAGAAGATGAAAAAGAAGCCTCCTATCTTGCAATAAAAGCGGGTGTTGACATAGATATGAAAACAGCCTGTTACGCCAATCAGTTAGAACCTCTGATAGAAGAAGAAAAAATAAATATACAGGCAATTGATCAGGCAGTATGGCGTATTTTAAAACTAAAAAATAAGCTGGGTCTATTTGAAAATCCGTTTGCCGGAATCGAAACGGAAGAAGCAGATTCTGATTTAAAAAGAAAACATGAGATTGCAAAAGAAGTAGCTTCAAAATCCTGTGTATTACTGAAAAATCAAAATCATGTACTTCCCTTGAGAAAAGAACAGAAAGTGGCATTGATCGGCCCTTACGCAGATAGTAAAGACCTGGTTGGACTATGGGCGATCCATGCAGACAGAAGTAAATCAGTAACGCTAAAAGAAGCGTTTGAACAGGTCGCAGGAACAGAAAATATAAGCTATACAAAAGGTTGTGATTTGCTGGATGATTATACTTCCCTAGGCGATTTTGGAAACAGTTTTATGGGCAAAAAAGCACAGCAGATGACTGAAACAGAGGCAAAAGAAGAGTTAAATAAGGCACTTATGTTTTCAAGTAAAGCAGATGTTGTTGTTCTGGCATTAGGCGAGCATATGATGCAAAGTGGAGAAGCAGGAAGCAGAACAGATATTACACTGCCATCCATACAAAAAGATCTGCTTAGAAAGATTTCAGAAACAGGAAAACCAATTGTACTGATTTTATTTAATGGACGTCCGCTGGTGCTTAAAAAAGAAGAACCATATGCAAATGCTATCTTAGAAGCATGGTTTCCCGGAACAGAAGGAGCAAATGCAATTGCAGATATTATATTTGGTGATATTAACCCTTCTGGAAAATTGACAATGAGTTTTCCATATGCAATCGGTCAGATTCCGGTATATTATAGTGCGTTTCAAACTGGAAGACCAGTTTCTACTTCTACACACAGCCAGAGATTTATGTCTAAGTATCTGGATTGCCAAAATGATCCATTCTACTGTTTTGGATATGGATTATCCTATACAACGTTTGAATATAAGAATTTAATATTGGATAAAACAATCATAAAAGCAGATGAAACGCTCAAAGTAACAGTAGAAGTAACAAATACGGGTACAAGCACTGGTGAAGAAACGGTCCAGTTATACATAAGGGATATCGCAGCAAGTGTAGTAAGACCAGTGAAAGAATTAAAAGATTTCAAAAAAATCACCTTAAAACCAAATGAGACACAGGCTGTTACATTTGCCCTTACTGTCGAAAAGCTGAAATTTTATACAAAAGACATGGAGTATAAAGCAGAAGAAGGCAGATTTGAAGTTTTTGCAGGTGGAAATTCCATGACAACATTAAAAGCCGACTTCTATTTAAAAAGTGAATGAAAAACAGAATATAGTAAAAAACAGCTTAGCCCAAGGAAACCGGCAAAAAATAGAGGATAAGGAGTAACATGATTTAAGCATACGCCAGAAAGCAGCAGTGCAAGAGGAGTAAACAGCTTGATAATGCAAAGTCCCTGACTAAAGACGCGCCCCCTTATATAAGCTGGAATTTTAAGCTGCAATTCCATGAAAAGTGGAATATCAATCCAAGAAATGCAGTTTCCAAGCAAAAACATCAAAAAGCACATAAGGACAATTCTTATGTTGGCCGTAGTAAAAGAGGTCGATGAAATAAGGTTTACATAATTTAAAAGGAAAAAACCAAGCATACAAAAAGCACTTCCGATAAAAGAAAAACGGATGGATTCTTTTACCGTAAATTTATTGGATACCTTTGATATAAAAATGGAACCGGTAATAATTCCGAACGTAAAAAAGCCTTCTACAAAACCAAGTGTCTGCGAGGAGAGTTGAAGTGCTGTTGTGATATAGTAAGGAACCGGAACTGTAATCGAAAATGATAAAAAAATATTGTAGAAAAGTAAAATGGAAAAAAGAGAACGTATGAAGGAATTTTGTTGAATGTATAAAATTCCTTCTTTCCATTGCGAAAAAAGAGAAACACTTGATTTTCCTTTTGAAAATGTCGAAATATCCTCTTTCTGGAAAGAACGATTCGAAAAAATCAGAAAATATTTACAGCAGGCGGAAAAGAAAAAGGTGATTCCATCAAAAAGTAGGAAAACAGGAAAAGGAAAAATCGCAAAAACAATTCCTCCAAGTACAGGTGCAATTGTTCCAGATAAGGCATCTAATATTTTTTGAACAGAATTTAAGGAAAGTAAAAAATCTTTTTCTACTAATTCAGATTTGGCAGATTCTAAGGTTACGTTATATAAATTAGCAATTGCATTTAAGAAAAAAGTAATGACGTAAATGAAAATAATCGGAAATCGTTTGGGCTGTCCAATTAAAATGAAAGATAAAATAAGTAAAGATAATCCACTGAAAAAATCACAGATAAGTAAAAGTTTCTTTTTGGAAAAAAAGTCTGCCATAAGCCCAGAAATCGGAGTCATAAGAAGGACGGCTAAAATATTCATGCATAACGTTAGTGCATAAGAAGTTCCAGAACCAGTCTGCCTTAATACATAAAGGCCTGCCGCAAAAGTAAAGATAGAAGTGCCAAAAGCAGATACACCTTCGGAAAGATTTAAGATATGCATGTTCCTTTTGCTGGTTTTAAAAAAAGATGATGTTTGTGCTGCTTGTATCGTTTCAGATTCTGTCATGATAAGTAATCTCCTTTAAAATGAATGGTATGAGATTACTGTATATGCTGGTGTTTACCCAAGGTCAATAGCAAAAAAGATGAAAAAATCAACATTTTAGAAGTAAAAAATAAAAACCATGGGGTTAAGCCCATGGTTTTGCTAAAATCAAATAAGAAAAAATAGCTTCCGCACTGGTGAAGTAATCTTCATAAATGCCACCTCTTCGAATAAGGTCTGATACCTTAGATTCCACTTGTTTATAGGATAAGGCATCCAGATTTTTCATCAATTCTTCTTTGGTGAAATTTTTCTGAAATTCTTTTGGAATTTTGCTCTGCAATGAAAAATTCTGGAATAAAATGTAACTTCCAATCAAAAGATGTTCTTTTTTCACAAATGGAATCAGATGATTTAGTAAAAAATCCGTATGCGTAAAGTTATAATTACTGGTTCCTGAAATGTCACACAAGATATCCACGGAGTCTTCCTTCAATGGAATTTGTAGAAAATCAGCGCATACAAAAATGATATTTCGTTGTTCCTGTGATGCATCCATACATTGTTTTAAGAAAAGCTGACGATTAATGTCATGGTCTAAAGCGATGTAGAGGGAGTCTTTTGGAAGATATGAAACAATATTTCGTAAAAAGAATCCAACACCAGAACCCAATTCTAAGAAGACTGGTTGTTTGTAATCATTTAAATCAATCTTTTTATGAAACCAATCAATGCTTTCTGATAAATTATCAAGATAAGATGCATCGGTATATGATAAATAACTATCTAAGTAATTTTCGTCATAACTCCAGATGTCACTTTCGATATCTAAATCCGAATCAATCAAAATTCCCTGAAGGATCCGGTATGCTTTTCCACATTCACATATTAAAACGCCAGAAAGAATCTGATTATCCGAAATATTTGCTTCCTTTAATATAAGAGGTTTATGACATCTTGGACAGTGGAATAAAGAAAGTGCTTCAATAGGAATGCCGGAAGGCTGGTAGTTTTGGGCAGGAGAATGATCATTGGATTCTTTGATTTTGTCTTCTAACATGACAATCTGCTTTTTTATCTGGTCTTTTTTCAAGAAAAGTTGCTGCTGCTTTTGGTAAAGCAGACTCGTATAATAATTCTGCGACTGAGAGTCGGTTAATTTACCAAGTCTTTTATAGTAAAAAAAATGTTTGATTTCATGTAGGGAAAAGCCCATGTTCTTTAGAGAAATAATGTCGTCGAAGTCAAATTGACATTGTGCATCGAAAAAATATTGTGCATTTCTTTTTTCTGCCAGTAAAAGGCCAAGCTCCATATAATGGCGTATGGTATCTTCTGTTGTATGATTCTTTTTTACAAAAGCTCCGATTCGCATAAATAGCACCTCTCTTTTATAAGTATGGTTTTGAATAGATACCATACATGCTAAAATTTTTCATCCATAGTATACCATGAACATGCAAGAACTAAAATATGCTAAATTATACAGAAAACAAAGCTTTTTATGAAAAAATATACGAAGAAATTAAATTTTCTTTTTTTTCACTTTTTCTTTATATCCCGAGAGCAATTATTTGCTATAATAGAAACGTCTTTGAAGAACTAAAACTATATTTCTAAGAAATAAATTGTGAGTTACTACTTGCGAAGGGAGATACTGGATTGTCACAGATTACAAAAAGAGCTTTGGAAGAATCTTTAAAAAAAATGCTGATCAAAAAACCTTTGGATAAGATTACAGTTTCAGATATTACAGATGACTGTGGTGTAAGTCGTATGACTTTTTATTATCACTTTAAAGATATCTATGATCTGGTAGAGTGGTGCTGCGTAGAGGATGCAGCAAGGGCTTTGGATGGCAAAAAGACATACGAAACATGGCAGCAGGGATTTTTGCAGATTTTTGAAGCAGTTTTAGAAAATAAAGTTTTTTTTCTAAATGCCTATCATTCCGTGAATCGTGAATTAGTGGAAGTATATCTGTATAAGTTAAGTTACGACTTATTGTTTGGCGTAGTGGAAGAAACAGCAGAAGGCATGCAGGTACGCGAAGAGGATAAGGAATTTATAGCAAATTTTTATAAATTTGGATTTGTAGGTCTTATGCTGGAATGGATTTCGAATGGGATGAAAGAAGATCCAAAACATCTGATCAAACGTCTTAGCATGTTGATTCATGGTGATTTCAGAAGAGCCTTAAATCAGTATCGAACGGATACATTTGAAGAAAAAGAATAGAGAAACAAAGTATTTTCTGATAGAAGCTATCTATACAAAATACCCATTATGATAAAAAATTTATTATAATGGGTATTTTGCTTAGTGTAAAAAATTAGGAAAAGTGTCATAGTATGAATTAGAAAGAAAAAACAGTGGTTGTAAATGAGATAAATAAATTTGCAACAGAGGAGGACAAAAAATGTATTATACAAGTGGGAATTATGAAGCCTTTTCAAATCCGTCAAAACCAAAGGATGTAGAAAGAAAATCGGCTTATATTGTAGGATCCGGTTTGGGAGCTTTAGCAGCAGCATGTTACCTCGTAAGAGATGGACAGATGAAGGGTGAACATGTTCATATTTTAGAGAAAGAACCATTATTAGGTGGAGCATGTGATGGATACCAGTATGATAACCTTGGCTATGTTATGAGAGGTGGTCGTGAAATGGATAACCATTTCGAATGTATGTGGGATTTACTTCGTTCCATTCCATCGATTGAAACAGAAGGGGTTAGTGTTTTAGATGAGTATTACTGGCTGAATAAAAAAGATCCAAACTATTCTTTGATGCGTGCAACGATCAATCAAGGTGAGGACGCACAAACAGGTGGAAAATTCAATATTTCAGATAAAGGTTCCAAAGAAATTTTAAAACTTTTCTTTACACCAGATGAAGAGTTATATGATAAAAAAATTGATGAATTATTTGATGAAGAGGTATTAAATTCAAATTTCTGGATGTACTGGAGAACCATGTTTGCTTTTGAAAACTGGCATAGTGCACTGGAAATGAAACTCTATATCAAACGTTTTGTTCATCATATTGGTGGATTACCTGATTTTACAGCACTTCGCTTTACAAAATATAATCAGTATGAATCCATGATTTTACCTATGGTAAAATATTTAGAGTCTTTCAATGTTCAGATTCATTACAATACAAAAGTAGTAAATGTAGAATTTGATATTAAAAAAGATAAAAAAGTTGCAAAAAGTATTGCAGTGATTCGTGGAGAAAAAGAAGAACGCATTGATTTAACAGAAAATGATCTTGTATTCATTACAAATGGTGGATGTGTTGAAAATTCAACACTGGGAGATCAAAATACTCCAGCACCTTTTAAATATGAGATTAAACCTGGCGGAGGCTGGGACATGTGGAGAAAAATTGCAGCACAGGATTCCGCGTTTGGTAATCCAGATAAATTCTGCCGTAATCCAGAACAAAGTAACTGGATGTCTGCAACAGTAACAACACTGGATGATAAAATTCCCCCATATATACAAAAAATCTGCAAAAGAGATCCTTTTAGTGGAAATGTTGTAACCGGTGGAATTGTAACAGCAAAAGATTCAAACTGGCTTTTAAGCTGGACATTCAACCGTCAGCCACAGTTTCGTAATCAGCCAAAAGGTCAGCTTGTAGGATGGATTTATGGATTGTTTTCCGATAAACCGGGAAATTTTGTAAAGAAAACCATGCGTGAATGTACTGGAAAAGAAATGTGTATGGAATGGCTTTATCATATGGGAGTTCCTGAAAAAGAAATTGAACAGCTTGCAGAGAAGAGTGCAAATACAGTACCTTGTATGATGCCATATATTACAGCATTTTTCATGCCAAGAAAAGCTGGTGACAGACCAGATGTTGTTCCAAAAGGAAGCGTAAACTTTGCCTTTTTAGGACAGTTTGCAGAGACAGACAGGGATACGATTTTTACAACAGAATATTCTATGAGAACAGGTATGGAAGCTGTTTACAAATTACTTAATGTAGACAGAGGAGTACCAGAAGTATGGAATAGTGTTTATGATATCAGAGATCTTTTAAAGGCAACGGTACAGCTTCGTGATGGCAAAAAAGTTACAGATATGGATATGAGTTTTGTAGAAAAAATTGCTTTAAAACAGGTACTAAAGAAGATTCATGGAACAGATATTGAAAAACTTCTAAAAGAGTATGAGGTAATTTAAAAAAATAAGAAACAAATGTATACTCCCCCAAAGGTAGATAAGAAAGAAATCTATTTTAGGGGGAGTATTTTATGCTATACTAAGCAAAACAGGAATATGGGTGGTTATATGAAAATTGAACGGCTGATTGGCATATTATCGGTACTCTTACAGCAGGATAAAGTAACAGCACCGTATCTGGCAGAAAAATTTGAAGTTTCCAGGCGAACGATAAACCGCGATATAGAAAGCCTTTGCATAGCAGGGATTCCAATTGCAACAGAACGCGGAATTCACGGTGGGATTTCTATCATGAGCGGATATAAAATAGATAAAACACTTTTCACATCAAAAGAAATGCAGGCGATGCTGTCTGGCTTGAAAAGTTTAGACAGTATTTCTGGAGAAAACAGATATAAACTTCTAATGGATAAGCTTTCACCTGGAAGTGCAGATAATTATTTAAAAGAACAAAACATTTATATTAATCTGACGTCCTGGTATAAAGACACTCTGGCACCTAAATTTGAACTGATTCAACATGCAATCGAACAGGAAAGATACATTACTTTTTGCTATTATGCACCAGACAAAAAATCTACACAAAGAAAGATAGAACCTTATTTTTTAGTATTTGAATGGTCCTCCTGGTATGTGTTTGGATATTGTATAAATAGAAACGATTTTCGTATGTTTAAATTAAACCGAATGGTGGATATCATAGAAACGAACGAGATCTTTGAAAAGAGAAATGAGGCTTCCTGCCATTTGATGGAACATAAAACGAATTCCGCAGATCGTGACTATTTTCACCAGATTCATGCCAAAGTGCTTTTTAAACCTGAAATGGAATGGCGTCTGATTGAAGAGTACGGACTTTTTAGTTATGAGAAAACAAAAGATAATAAATTACTGATGGATATTGGATGGTCAGATGAAAAAACTTTTTTTTCCTGGATATTAGGCTTTCGTGAAGGAGCAGAAATAGTAGAACCAGAATCTTTACGAAAGAGTTTTTTTGAATTAGTAGAGGAAATTGCTAAAAATTATACGGATAAAAATTGATTTTTTTTCATTTTGAAGTATGATAGAAGTGGATATAGGAAAATCAGAAAAAAAGTATTTCTTTAGGCAATCGCAAAATGCATTCACAACAACCTAAAGTATTTTTTAATAGAAAGGAATCAGGATTATATATGGAGTATGCCTTAGTAACAGGGGGAACAAGTGGAATAGGCTATGAACTTGCAAGATGCTTTGCGGCGGATGGTTACGGAATTGTTCTTGTTTCTTCGAATGAAACAAATTTAAACAGTGTAAAAGAAAAATTTCAAAAGGAATTTGATATAAGGGTTCAAACGATTGTACAGGATTTAAGCAGGCCTAAAGCGGCTCTTATGGTACATAGTCAGATAAAGGAAATGGGTATATACGTTACAGCACTTGTAAATTGCGCTGGATTTGGTACAGTGGGACCTACAGATAAAATTGATGCGCAAAAAGATGAAGCGATGCTGCAACTAAATGTCATTAGCCTTGTAGAAATGTGTAAACTGTTTTTACCAGATATGTACCGTGCAGGGAATGGTGGAATTTTAAATGTGGCTTCCACAGGAGCCTTTCAGCCCGGGCCTTACACAAGTACTTATTATGCAAGTAAATCATTCGTATTAAGCTATAGCAGGGCAATCCGCTATGAGGCTGCAAGGCATAATGTAAATGTAAGTACTTTGTGTCCGGGAACAACAAGAACGGAATTTTTCAAAAAAGAGGGAATGAAAACACCGTTTTACGCGGTTTCTGCAAAGTCTGTGGCACGATATGCATATCGGAGATATAATAAGAACAGAGAAGTGATTGTTCCAGGAATTATGAATAAACTTATGCGTATCTTACCGATAAAAATAAAGGTAGCCGGGATAGCAAAAATGAAAGAACAAAGTGATACATAAGTGAAAGACGTATCAGATAAAATCAAAATATGGAAAAATTAAAGATAAATTAAAGATAACAAAAGAAAATAATAAGGGCATAAGTATAACTTGGTAATGAGGGCAGTAAGAGATGGAGAATCACGTTATGATTATTACGCAAAGACTAATTTTGCGAAAGTTTGAAGAAGAAGACTGGAAGGATTTATATGAATATCTTTCTGACGAAACAGTTGTAAAATATGAACCATATCCTGTTTTTTCAAGAGAACAGGCAGTGGAAGAAGCAAAAAGACGTGTAAAAGATGAACGATATTATGCGGTATGTTTGAAAGATGAATTAAAGGTAATTGGGAATTTATTTATCGAAAAAAAAGGGTATGACTGCTTTGAACTGGGATATGTTTTTTCAAAACAATATCAGGGAAATGGATATGCAATAGAGGGTGCAAAAGCACTTTTAAATTACCTCTTCTTACAGGAAAATGCCCGCAGGGTAATTGCAGAGTGTAATCCACTCAATGAAAGATCCTGGAACCTTTTAGAAAATCTTAACATGAGACGGGAAGGCCATTTCAAAAAAAATATTTATTTTAAAATGAGTGAACAAGGAGAGCCTCTTTGGAGTGATACCTATCTTTATGCAATATTAAAAGAGGAATGGGAAGCTTTAAGGCAGGAACCATAAATAAATATCATGCAGAATTTTATAAAGCAGGTGGTGTTGATGTGATGTTTGCAACAATAACAGCTTGTGTAACAGTGTCGTTAGCAAGAAATATTACGATATTTCAGGCAGCATGTGGAGACTTAGAGTGAATTGATATGATTTCATGTATTATTATTTCTTTAATATTGATTTTGATTGGAAAAAAGAAAAAAAACAAGAAAAAGAATTAGAAGCTGGGTTTCAATTTTTTTAACAAAAATAAGCGCATACAGTTTTTTTTGATGCGCTTATTTTTATGGAATTATATATGAAATTGAATTATATATGAAATATGTTGAATCATATAAAACATGTCGAATTATATACAAAATATATAGAATTATATCTTTCTTATAGGGTGGCGTATCACGGTTTTGCACTTTGCAGGTTCGACCTTGCGTGCATCAGATAAGTAAATTTCATGATGCAGTCTTGCATCAGATATATCAGTTTCATATCCCTGTTTCTCTAAATATTCATCCATGAGAGCAACGGTTGCCGGTTCATCATCGAAGGCACCGATATGCATAATCTGTACACATAATCCTTCTTCCAGGGTAAAATATTCGGCCAAAGAACAATCCATTTTCTTTTTTTGTGCAGCTTCTACTTTTGCCCAGAGAAAATCTTCTTCTGATACAAAGTCAGGGAGACGAATTACGCTAATCCAGTGAAAAGTATCTTTCCTGGAATAATCCACTCCTTTTATATCATCCTGCCACCAAAAGCCTTCCAGTGGCGGTACTACATATTCGAAAAATCCATCAATTTTATGTGCTCCTTTATAACTCATTTTGAGGGTATATGCGATAGCATAAAGGATGCCAATCGCCTGCTTATATGCCCCACCTTCTTCATTTGGATTACCTTTTCCCCTTATAGCAATATAATTCATTGCAGGGATATTTTGTATCTCAGGTTTGTTTTTGGGTAAATAAAATTCTTTATATTCTTTTTTGTAATCAAAAGCCATTTTTAAAATCCTCCTTTATAATCTGCAAACATCATCTGGTTAGTTTTTGTAGCATATACGTCTTCAATACCACTCCACATACAACATCCACTTGATAAATGATGTTTTACATTTAATAATTTTTACTCATACAAAATCCTTTCCATATCGTTTGAAATAATGATCACTACATGAAAAGAATAAACCCTCACACAATAAGAGAGTCAAGTATATGTTTTGATTTTTTACTTATTTCGCATATTTATGTTTGTGTATGAGATGATTTTACTATAGATAGCAGAAGTATTCTACATCTGCTTATAAGCTTACAATCGCTATCTGGTGAAAAAATTGTTTGAATTCAAAGCAGGTCACCAAAGATAAATCAATTTTATAAGCATATGAAAAACAAATATCTGAAATAGACGAACATAAAAGATGAGTGTTACAATAGCATATAGTAAAAATGCATGAAATATAAAATAAAAGCATGAAATAAAAAACATGAAATAAAAAAATATGAAATAAAAAGACATCTGCCCTAAGAATCCGTGCACCAGAGGGGAGAAACTTTATCACCGTAGTATTTGATGTAACAAAATGGAAAGGAATGATTTTTATGTATGGACAACTACAACAGGAAAAATATGAAATATTAATCATTGATGATGATAAAGATTTATCAGATATTATATCAGATATGTATATGGACTATGGATATATTACAGAATATGCGCCAACAGCAGAAGCCGCGTATGAAAAATTGGAGAAAAAAAGCTATGATATGATTTTGCTAGATATCAATCTTCCAAAAGAAGATGGTTTTTGTGTATGCAAAGAACTTCGAAAAGTATCAAAAGTTCCAATTATTTTTGCGAGTGCCAGAACAAGTGAAAATGATAAGTTAAAAGGTCTTGATATTGGAGGAGACGATTATCTTCCAAAGCCTTATTCTTTAAAGGAATTATTATCCCGCACAAATTCGCTGCTTCGAAGAACGTACGGATATACTCAAAAAAAAAAGAATTATTTCTTGGCACAGGCAGCAAAAACCCAATTGTAATAGATCCGATAGCAAGACAGGTGAAAAGGAAAGAACAGGTAAAAAACTTTTCGCTGAAAGAATTCGACTTATTATATTATCTTGCACAAAGAAAAAATCAGGTGGTGCCAAAAGAAGAACTTTTAACACAGATCTGGGGTACTCTTTTTCAGGTAGAGGATGCCACATTAAACGTACATATCCGTTGGATTCGTGAAAAAATAGAAGAAAATCCATCAAAACCGGAATATATCAAAACAATTCGAGGTGTAGGATACCGATTGGAGGATATAAGCGCAAATGGATCATAATGAAAAAAAGATAACTACACGTCTGATAACTATTTTACTGATTTTTCTGGCAATGCTTACCATACTTTTTGGAGTCGGACTTTGGTATTTGTTCCCACAACAAAGTGAGAAACAAAATCAGGAAAAAAGAATGCAGATTTTAACATTAAATGAAATTGAAGAAAAGACAAAAAGCGATGGAAAAAGTCCGGTTGCAAAGCAGATTCACATGCTGCAGAAGGAGTTAAAGAATAATCAGAATGTGCAAGAGTCACCCAATGGGATTATTTTGACGGCAGGATACATCTGTAGTAGTGTTTTTTTGCTACTTACCTTTTTATACCTGTATCTTACGATTCTAAAACCATTTGAAAAGTTGCAGAGCTTTGCAGCACATGTTGCAAGGGGAGATTTCGATTATAGTCTGGATTATGAAAGAACTAATATTTTTGGAGCGTTTACCTGGGCATTTGATCACATGAGACGGGAAATTATAAAGGCAAGGAGCAAAGAAAAAGAAGCCATCGAAAACAATAAAACGGTTATAGCAACATTATCCCATGATATAAAAACACCTATTGCATCCATAAGAACCTATGCAGAAGCGCTGGAAGCAAATATGGATAACTCGTTTGAAAGAAAAAGTAAGTATCTGACAGTCATTATGAATAAATGCGAGGAAGTAACAAAACTGACCAATGATTTATTTTTACATTCCATTTCAGATTTGGACAAACTATCAATAGAAAGAAACCCAGTGGAAATGAGTCTTTTGTTAGAGAATACTTTAAATGAGCAGCGGGAAACAGGGATGACAATTTATTGTGACACACCACTTTACTCTATTTGGGTACTAGGAGATGAAAAGCGATTAAAACAGGTATTTTTAAATATTCTTGGAAATGCAGATAAGTATGCAAAAGGCAAGGCGGTTCACGTTTGGATGGAGCTTTTTCAGGGAGATTATGTACGGAATGCACCGGATAAAAAAGAGGGAAAACTGTTGTGTCTGCATTTTAAAGATGAAGGAGAGGGGGTATCGCCCAAAGATATTCCTTTTTTGTGTGATAAATTTTATCGGGGGACGGGAACTAATATGATTCCAGGAGCCGGGCTTGGTCTTTTTATCATAAACTATGTTATGGAACAGCTAGATGGAGCTGTTGAAATAAAAAATCATGATGACGGACTCGAAATTGTTTTAAAGATACCATATTTTATGCAAGAAGAGATGGAAGCTAGAAGTATTTCTTTGTCTTAAAGTTTTCTTAATCTTTCTTTTGCTACAATGATAAAAACAAAAGCAAGATGAAAAATGAAAAAGGAGAGACAAATGAAGGATATTGTACTGAAAACAAAAGATTTATGCAAAAGCTTTGCAAATAATGGATTACAGAATCATATATTAGATGAAGTTAATCTGGAAATATATAAAGGAGACTTTACGGTTATTATGGGTGCTTCTGGAGCGGGGAAGTCTACACTTTTATACTGCTTAAGTGGAATGGATACAATTACAAGCGGGAGTGTTTTGTTCGAAGGGGAAGCGATAGAAAAGAAAAAAGAAAAAGAGATGTCCGTCCTTCGTGCAAAAGCTTTTGGATTTGTATTCCAGCAGATTCATCTGGTCAGTAATCTGACTATGCTTGAAAATATTTTGGCAAGTGGATATCTGATAAAAGAAAAAACAGCAAAACAAGTGAAGGAAAAGGCAATGCATTTATTAGAAACTGTCAATATGAAAGAAGCAGCGATGCGTCTTCCATCTCAGGTTTCTGGAGGAGAAGCACAGCGGGCAGCCATTGCAAGAGCGTTAATTAATGAACCGAAACTAATTTTTGCAGATGAACCAACTGGTGCGCTCAATCGCAAAAACGGCAGTGATGTATTGGACTTATTCACAAAATTTCATAACAAGGGACAAAGTATCATTATGGTTACGCATGATATCAAAACTGCATTAAGAGCAAGCAGACTGCTTTATTTAAGTGACGGTCAAATCAAAGGAGATATGTCGCTTGCACCTTATGATGGACAAATGCTAAAGGAACGTGAAATGCAGATACAATCCTGGCTTATGTCCATGGAATGGTAGAAGGGGGTTTAACATGCAGGAAGTCTTTTTACTGTTTCGTAAAGGAATGAAAAATAAAAAAGGATCTTTTTTCGGAATATTCATTTTAATGCTATTGATGTCCATGACACTGATTTCAGTGGTAACGATTCGTCTTAATTACAATGACAGACAAAAAACAGCCGTAAAGCAGGATGGATATGGGGATATACTTTTTTGGATTTTGGATAATAACTTAAGTCCATATCATATGACCGCAAATGATATCTTAAAATCTACCAGAGAAAATACAGTGGTGAAAAAGGTAAAATCCATGCCTTATATAGGCACTCATATTCGTAGCGTGAATGGCAAAAAAGAAGGGGAAAGTCTTCTTATTCAAAGAATGGATAAATCATTCATTACATATACTTTTTTTGACAAAGATTACAAAAAAATGAATCAAAAGAAGTTAAAACTAAAAGAAAACGAAGTAGCGGTGCCACTTTCCTATGTATCCACCTATCATTGTAAGATAGGAGATAAACTTTCATTTGGAAGTAAAGATAGCACACCAGTATTTACGATAGCAGCTTTTTTTGAAGATCCTTATATGGGAAGCTCTATTATGGGCATTAAAACTGTTTTGATAAATGATGTAACATATGAGCATTTAAAGCAGATAGCAGTGTCAAATCAGGATACGAAAGTAGCATTAGGAACCGTGTTAAATGTGTATCAAAAAACAGATCATGGACAGAAATTATCTGATCTAGCGTTTGTAAAGAAATTAAATCAAAAAAGCCAGCTTTCCGGATATGCCAGTTTTTCACTTTCAAATAGTGAATCTCAAAATTTTATGCTTATTCTTACAAATATATTCAGTGGAATTTTAGTCGCGTTCTTATTTTTGCTTCTAATCATAACCGTGATTATCATGAGTCATAGTATCAGTAACAGCATAGAGATGGAGTTTAAAGATATAGGCATTTTAAAAGCAATGGGAGTTCCGGCGAAACGACTGCAGGTGGCATTTTTACTGCAGTATGTAGTTACAATGCTTTTTGGCTGTATAATCGGAATCATACCTGCCATACCTGTGATTGCATTTGCAGACCAAATGACAAAGACAGTAATTAATCTTGCTGTTTCAGAAAAAATTGCATGGATTCCATGCCTGATTTTAGAGTTAGCAGTACTCCTTTTGCTGTGTTTGTTTACAATTTTTCAATTGAGAAAGATGAAGCATGTAAAGCCGATGCAGGCGATTCGAGATGGAAATACATCGGTTTATTTTAAAAGTAGGCTGCAACTGCCAATAAGCAAGCGCTTTTTATCTCTTTCCATGGCATTTCGCCAGCTGATATCAGGAAAGAAAAATTATATCGGAGCTTGCGGGATTGCTGCTATTTTATTTTCCTTTCTAATTCTGGTAAATGGTATGGCGCAATGGGGCGGAGCTGGTGGAAAAAATATTAATGCCATGTTCTCGAACTTTGATTCGGATGTGAGCATAAACTATTTAAACCCAGATGTAAAAGAAGCGGTAGAAAAGCAGATAGACCTGACTGCAAAAGTTAAAACCTCTTTTTATGGAACAACCGGATATATGATGGTAAATGGAGTACAGATGTATGTAACAGCGCTCAGTAATCCAAAAGAATATACAAGCGTTTATAGGGGAAGAACCTGTAAATATGACAATGAAATATTAATAACCCAATATGTTGCAAACGAATTTGGCATTGGCATTGGAGACAAAATAACAGTAGGCAGGGGAAATCAGAAGGCAGACTATATGGTATCTGGCATTTACCAGTGCGCAAATGATGTGGGCGCAAATATCGCAATGTCTTTGTCTGGATGGGAAAAATTGCAAAATAAGGAGCTTCAGGGAAATGCGCAGGTGACAACCAGCCAAATAAGCCAATTTACGTATGAATATCAATTGAAAGATACAGGCAAAAAGAGTCAGTTGATTTTGTCTCTAAAGAAAACATATGATGCAACGCAGATAAATGTGCAGTCAAATGTGGGCTTAGGTGGGATGTCTTCCGTATCTGTTGCAATAAAAGCACTTTCCTTTCTGATCTATGTAATTGCAGCAGTTTTTGCGATGGTTACAATTGCTTTAGTCAGTGGCAAAATCATCAAAAAAGAAACGAAAGATTATGGAATTTTTAAATCCATAGGATACACTTCGTTTAATCTTCGTATGCAAATTGCATTTCGCATGGGAATCACAGCAACAATTGGAAGTTTGCTGGGAGTGGGATTAGAACTTTTATTTGGAAAAACATGTGTTATGTATTTGCTTGGTTTTATGGGAGTATATCATTACAATATACAAAGCCACATGCAATCGAAAGTCGCTATATTTGTGATGATTGTGATATTCTTTATTCTTGTAACCTATATTTTCACGAGAAAAGTAAAACGGGTATCAACCAAAATGCTGATGAGTGAATAAGAATAAAAAATGATTTTTATAGAAGATTTCAAAGCAAAAAAAGGTTTGACAAAAGTGCAAAAAGGTGATTAACTAAAATAAGTTATATGACTGACGGAAAAGTGGAGTGAACCACGTGAAGTATAACGATTTTTATGCCGACCGTCTGGGCGAAAGCCTGGATGAAGTCGGTTTTTTTATGCAATAAAACCGTTATTGAGAAAAAATATACATTATGTAGTATGCACAAAATAAAGAACACTACAATTGGTGTGTTGGCATTGACATTTTATCAGATATCGTGCTTTACTAAATACATAAGAAAGATACCTTTCCAATAAATCCGGGTTAACAATAAAGCAACAGATTAGAAGAAAACATAACATTGACAGTGTAAGAACTCGAACATAACGAAACAACAGTCCAGTAATCAGGAAGCAGGACAGGAAACAAAAAGAAGTACGTTATGGGAGAATTTTTCCCAAACAAAGGAGGATCTATCATGAATGCATGGAGAAATTTTAAACAAGGTGAATGGAACAAGAAAGTGGATGTCAGGGATTTTATTCAAAAAAATTATGCACCATATTCTGGTGATGAAAGCTTTTTAGAGGGAGCAACAAACGATACGAAAATGCTCTGGGAACAGGTGTTAGAACTTTCCGATGAGGAAAGAAAAGCTGGTGGTGTTCTTGATATGGATACAAAAGTGATTTCTACTATTATTTCCCATGGTCCTGGATATTTACAAAAGGATAAGGAAAAAATCGTAGGCGTACAGACGGATAAGCCATTCAAAAGAAGCATGCAGCCTTATGGTGGAATTCGTATGGCACAAAAAGCATGCGAAGACAATGGATATGAATTAGATCCAGAAGTACTGGAATTTTTCACAAAACATAGAAAAACACATAACGCAGGTGTTTTTGATGCATATACACCAGAAATGAGAGCCTGCCGCTCGAATCATATTATTACAGGACTTCCAGATGCTTATGGACGAGGAAGAATTATTGGTGATTACAGACGTCCTGCTTTATACGGTGTAGACCGTTTGATAGAAGATAAAAAAGAGCAGCTGGAATCTACAGGAAATGTCATGTCAGAAGATGTTATGCGGTTAAGAGAAGAGCTTTCAGAGCAGATTCGTGCATTAAAAGATTTGAAAAAACTTGCTGATATTTACGGAAAAGATATTTCAAAACCAGCAGAAAATGTACTGGAAGCAACACAGGCTGTTTACTTTTCCTATCTTGCAGCAGTCAAAGAACAAAACGGAGCAGCAATGAGTCTTGGAAGAACTTCTACATTTTTAGATGTTTATGCACAAAGAGATTTAGAAGAAGGAACCTTTACAGAAACAGAAATCCAGGAAATTGTGGATCAGTTTGTTATGAAACTTCGTCTTGTAAAATTTGCAAGAACACCAGAATATAATCAGATTTTTGCGGGAGATCCAACTTGGGTAACTGAATCCATTGGTGGTATGGGTGTCGATGGAAGAACACTTGTAACGAAGATGTCTTACCGTTATTTACATACATTAAATAATTTAGGTGCAGCACCAGAACCCAATTTAACGGTGTTATGGTCAGTGAATTTACCTGAAACCTTTAAAAAGTTCTGCGCAGATATGTCCATCAGACATTCTGCAATGCAGTATGAAAATGACGACATCATGCGCCCAGTTCATGGAGATGATTATGGAATTGCATGTTGTGTATCTTCGATGAGAATCGGAAAAGAAATGCAGTTTTTCGGAGCAAGAGCAAATCTTGCAAAATGCCTTTTATACGCAATCAATGGTGGTGTGGATGAAATGACAGGAGAGCAGGTGGGTCCTAAATTCCGCCCGGTTACTTCGGAATACTTAGAGTTTGATGAAGTAGTAGACCGCTATAAAGATATGATGGGCTGGCTTGCAGGCGTTTATGTAAATGCTTTGAATGTTATCCATTTTATGCATGATAAATACAGCTATGAAAAAATTCAGATGGCCTTACATGACAGAGATGTCACACGTTGGTTTGCAACTGGAATTGCAGGAATGTCTGTTGTAGCAGATTCCTTATCTGCAATTAAATACGCAAAAGTAAAACCAATCCGCAATGAAGCTGGTATCGCAGTAGATTTTGAAATTGAAGGAGATTTTCCAAAATATGGAAATGATGATGACAGAGTAGATTCTCTGGCACAAGATGTTTTACATACATTTATGGGAGAAATCAAGAAAAATAAGACCTATAGAAATGGTATTCAGACTACATCTATTTTAACCATTACATCAAATGTAACATATGGTAAGAATACAGGTTCTACACCTGACGGAAGAAAGAAAGGCGAAGCGTTCGCACCTGGAGCAAATCCAATGCATGGAAGAGATACAAATGGTGCTGTCGCCTCCCTGGCTTCTGTAGCAAAATTACCGTTTTCAGATGCAAGAGATGGTATTTCCAATACATTTTCTATCGTACCTGATGCACTTGGAAAAGATGATACAAAGAAAGATAATTTAGTTGCACTTATGGATGGCTATGTGAAAAAAGGCGGATTTCACTTAAACGTAAATGTATTCCTTAGAGAAACACTTTTGGATGCACAAAAACATCCAGAATTATATCCACAGCTTACAATCCGTGTTTCCGGGTATGCGGTTAATTTTATCAAATTGACAAAAGAGCAGCAGGATGAAGTAATGAAACGTACATTCCACGAGACTTTTTAAGAAACAGGATACAAATCATAGGTAGCAGTTTTGTACAAATCAGGTAATTGCAAAACGATGCAAAATATATAATATAATTAGGGAATTTACCAAAAGAATGGCGACTTGCCACTGCATTCGGAGCCTTCTTTTGGTAAGATTCACTTTATAATTTCATATAAAATGAGTTTCGCAAGTACCAGGTTTTGTATAAACAACAGAAAGGAGGCAGGTTTATGAAAGGATATATTCACTCATTTGAAAGTTTTGGAACAGTAGATGGACCTGGGGTGCGATTTGTAGTTTTTTTTCAGGGTTGTCCGATGCGCTGCCTATATTGCCACAATCCAGATACCTGGCAGATACAGGATGGAAAAGAAATGCAGGCGGATGAGATTATAAATAAATTCGAAAGAAATCGTGTTTTTTACGAAACAGGCGGAATTACAGCAACAGGTGGAGAACCACTTATGCAGATAGATTTTCTGATTGAACTTTTTTCAAAAGCGAAAGAAAAAAACATTCATACCTGCCTTGATACTTCTGGAATTGTTTATAATGAAAAGAATGAAACATTAATGCAAAAGATGGAACAGCTTGTTGCCGTAACTGATCTGGTAATGCTTGATATAAAGCACATGAATAGCATAGAGCATAAAAAGCTGACTAGTCATTCAAATGAAGCTGTGTTTGCATTTGCAAGATTTCTGGAAACAAAAAAGATAGATTTATGGATTCGTCACGTAATTGTTCCAGGAATTACAGATAAAGAAGAAGAACTACTTCAGCTAGGCAAATTTTTAAATACACTCACAAATTTTAAACATTTGGAAGTACTACCATATCATACGATGGGAATTGTGAAATATGAAAACCTGGGAATGGATTATCCATTGAAAGGCGTTCCTCCTCTGGATAAAGAAAAGGCAGACTGGGCAAGTAAGGTAATCTTAAGTCAGATAGAAAAGCTTTAGTTTTAAAGCATTATTAAAATAAGCAATTTGATAAAACAGGTAAGTTCTAAAAAAATTGGACTGCCTGTTTTTTTGCGATAAAAATAAAGCATATAGAAATATAAGCTTGTTTCCAGATAAAACTTATGATACTTTATTTTGTAGATATACTTCAATATTATGCAGTATTAAGTGTCAGAAGCCAGATTATATAGAATGCAACCTCCGCACCAAAGTGCTTTTGAAATCTGAATCAAATCTGAATCATAGGTATGATATCAGGAAATCTAATATGTACGGAAAAATAGAGCATAGCGTATAGCTTTAACATATAAAGGGGAAAATAATGGAAAATCAATTACAGCAAAGTTACATAAAGCGTTTTGGCATTAGTGGAAGCACAATTAAAATCATTGCAATCATTTCTATGGCAATTGACCATGTGGCAGCGGCTATTTTAGGTCGCTATTTAGTTCTTGCAAATACAGATAGTGCTACATCGGGAATTGGTCAATATGTGCCATTACAAATGAATTACGAAATGTTGTCCCAACTCTATCAAATTATGCGTCTGACAGGAAGACTTGGATTTCCTATTTTTTGCTTTTTATTGATAGAAGGATTTGAACACACCAGAGATGTGAAGAAATATGCCACACGTCTTGCAATATTTGCATTAATTTCAGAAGTTCCATTTGACTTGGTTTTTCATGGAAAAATGTTGGAATTTTCTAATCAGAATGTATTTTTCACATTGTTTATCGGTCTGCTGACGATGTGCGCGTTCCGTTTTTTCGAAAATGCACTTCGGATTCCAGTAGTGATTCGTCTGTTGGGAAGTCTTGCTTCGCTAATGCTTGGCATGGGGGCTGCATATTTATTACATACAGATTATGCAGAAACAGGGGTACTGTGTATTATTATCATATATGTATTGCGAAAACATAAAGTACTGCAGATAGTGGGTGGGGCGCTTGCATTTTCATGGGAATTGACAGCACCATTGGCATTTATTCCAATCGCACTCTATAATGGAAAAAGAGGAATCAATATGAAATATTTCTTCTATGCATTTTACCCCGCACATTTACTGATTATTTACCTGATTTGTTTGGGACTTGGCATTGGTCCAGTTTCCGTTATGTAATTTGCACTTTTGTAAACATATCAATCAATCGGGGAATGTTGGAGTAGAGACAGAAACATCTTCTTATTCATCAATCCCAAGTAATTAATGAAAGGTATAAGTTATGGAGAAAAAGAATTTTTTTGAGACAAAATTTTCTATTCCATTTTCATTATTAATATTGATTTTTACTAGTATTAGTCCAAATCATATATACTGACAAAATGATTTTTATGTCTACAAATTTGGAATCTTTAATTACTTGGAATTAGGATGTAAGGGTTTGGGAACCGATAATTTGTTCTCAACAGTAAGACATTGCTCATACTATTTTATTTCGTTAGGAGCCTTAATTAATACATATATTTTGATTTTTGTTTTTTCTTTTGTTATTATAAAGCTTTTGAAAAAACTTGTATTCAGAAGGTTTAAAGAATCAAATTAGAATAACGTACCTGAAGAGCGCTTTGCGTTCTGGTGAAAGTTTTCTTTGCCTTACAAGAAAAATATCCTCCTGGATTCATGTGTATTTTAACTAAGCATTCGAGAAACTCATTTAAAGAACTTGATATATCAGGTGAATTTACCAAAAGAATGGTGACTTGCCACCGCATTTGGAACCTTCTTTTGGTAATATTCATTTTAAAGTTCTATATAATATGAGTTTCACAAGTGTCTAATTTATTTTAACATCAATCCAAGAGGATATATATTATATATCTAGTTTACATAATCCTTTTATAGCCTTTTCACTTCTGATTCATTAACATAAAATAATTATATTCTATACCTTATATATCCAGTGCAGCATGATATCCCTGATATACAGCGTTTGTTATGGTAGAAGCACGAACAGCATCACCAATGGTTGCAACGTATGGAGCGCAGTCGAGTAAGCCTGCTGCCACATTTTTTCTTGCAACCTGACCGAGAGCACAGATAACAGAAGTTCCTTTTATCATGTGTTCGTTTCCGTCTTTATCGGCACAAAGCACGCCATCTGCACTTACTTTTAATCCTTTAAATCCGGTATGAACAGTGACTTGTTTTTCGATTTCTGCAAGTAATAATGGGCGGTGACGAATATTTGCATCCGGAGCAAGTATATCCCTCATTTCGATTAAGTGAACGTGTTTTCCTTCCTGGGCAAAGTGAATTGCAGCTTCACATCCAGCAAGACCGCCTCCTAATACAATGACTTCATCCGTTACTTTTTCCTTTTCCAGATAATAGTTATTTACAATAACTACGTTAGGTCCATTTAAACCTGGAATAGGAGGAACAAGTGGAGCAGAACCGACAGCGATGATTAATGCATCTGCGTTTTCTTTTTCAGCATATTCTTTTGTTACTTCTGTATTTAATCGGAATTCAACTCCAGCATCCTGAGCAAGTTTGGCATAAGTATTTCCAAGTTCATACATTTCGTGTTTGAAAGGTATAGCCTGCTCACCTTTTAAAATGCCGCCAAAAGAGTCTTCCTTTTCACAAAGGATGACTTCATGTCCTCTTCTTGCTGCCGTATAAGCGGCAAATAATCCACCAGGACCACCACCTGCTACAAGTACTTTTTTCTTGATGGGAGATTTTGTGATTTCACTACCACCGAGTTCACGCCCAATGATTGGGTTTACGGTGCATCTTCTTGTGGAAGTTGTTGCACGTTCTGCCATACAGGTAAAGCAGCGGAGACATTTTACAATCTCCTCTTCTTTGTTACTTACAATTTTTCTTGGAAGTTCGTGATCTGCTAAAAGAGCACGAGCCATTTCAACGACATCTGCTTTTCCAGAAGCAATGATTTCTTCCATCTGAGCTGGGTCATTTAAGCCACCAATGGTTGCAACAGGAACGCTGACATTTTTTTTGATTTCTGCAGCTAAATATACATTACATCCGTGCTCGGTAAACATAGAAGGATGTGTAATACCAAATCCTCTTTGATATGTTCCAGCAGAAACGTGAATCAGGTCAACATAGGATTCAATGGATTTTGCAATACGCACACCTTCTGCTAAATCATATCCACCTTCGAATAATTCAGAACCGCTCATGCGAAATTCAATTGGGAAACCAGATCCAACTGCGGCGCGAACACTTTTTAATACTTCAATGGCAAAACGAACTCTGTTTTCCAAAGAGCCACCATAAGAATCAGTACGTTTGTTAAAATATGGGGATAAAAACTGGTTAATCAGCCAACCATGCCCACCATGAACCATAAGCATTTCAAAACCTGCTCGTTTTGCATTTCCTGCAACTTCACCATAGGAAGCTACGATTTCATCAATTAATTCTTTAGTCAGTTCCTGAATTTCTAATCCATCTGCACGAACGGATGGACTTACACCATACTGAACCATAGAATTTTTTTTGTTCTTGTCTGTCATATAAGTACCTGCATACTGACCAGAATGCGATAATTCCAGGCTTGGAATCGCACCATGACGTCGGATGGCATCCGCAGTATAAGTAAAACTTGCCAAAGAGCCAGGCACACTAAGGTCTAAGTGGTAAGCGTGTGAACCGTCAGTTTCTGGATGAACCATGCACTCGCTGACGGTAACGGCACCAGCACCACCTTTCGCACGAAGTTCATAAAAAGCAGTGGAAGCTGGCCCGATGCAACCGTCTTTTGTGATATCAGTTCCACCCATAGGAGCAGAAAACATGCGATTTTTAAAAGTTACATTTCCAAGCGTAATTGTTTTGGAAAGATTTGGATATTTACGAATCATAATAGAATCTCCTTTGATTTTTAATATATAGGCAATTGCGAAATTCATGTTTTATTAAAATTAAAGTGAATATTACCAAAAGAAGGTTCCAATGCCTGGCAAGTCACCGTTCTTTTGGTAAATTCACCTAACATAGCAAGTGATTTACATAGTTTCGCAAACGCCTATGAATGTAGAGACAATTGCAAAATTCATGTTTTATTAAAATTAAAGCGAATATTACCAAAAGAAAACAGCCTTAAACAGCTTTCTTCTTTCCAGCTATAAAGTGGAAAAGTATAGTAAGAATAACACCAGCAAAACTAAATGCGGCAGAGATCAGAAAAGCTTTCTGATAAGATCCTTGCGCACTAAATACATTTCTCATAACAGTTGGACCAAAGTATCCGGAAATTGCAAAACCAATAAACATGATACCGAAGTTTACACTGTTATTTTTTGGACCAAACTGATCTGCAGTAAATCCAGGGAAAATTCCCATAAAAGAACCAAAGCAGATACCAACGATAGCAAGACCAATATAGAACGTAGCAATGCCGCCTTTTCCAGTTGCATACAGGCAAAGAAGTCCAATTACAGACAAAATACAGGCAACAGTAAGTGTGTTGACCCGGCCAATGCGGTCAGAAACAAATCCGGCAATAATACGTCCAAGCGCGTTGCATAGAGCAAGGAAAGATACAGCAGTACTTGCAGCTAAGGCAGAAAGACCAACCATATTGATACCAACAGCAGAAGCCTGAGAGATAATCATCATACCGCTGAAAGCGCCGCAGGTAAGAAGAAGAATCATAATATAGAAAGAAGGTGTAGCAAGCATTTCTTTCCAGTTTTTGTTAACAATGCTGTTTAAATTTGAAGGAGCATGAGGAGTATATCCTTCTGGAATAAAGTCAGCAGGACATTTCTCGATGAAGAAAGAGCTTCCACAAATTAAAACGATAAATGCGACACCAATAATTTTAAATGCAAAAGTAGCATCAGAGTGACGAACAATAATTGTCACTAAGGGAGCAACAATAACAGAGCCAAGTCCATAAATTGCGGTTGTAATTCCACCGATAAGACCTCTCTTGTCAGGAAAGAATTTTACACAGCTGCTAATTGTACAGCCATAAGTCATACCAAGACCAAGACCTGCAATAATACCATAAGTTACAACAAGCATATCAACACTTGTCGCAAATCCGGATAAAACCATTCCGCCACCAAACATGAGTCCACCAATCAGAATAACTTTCTTTGGTCCAAATTTGTCGTTAAACCATCCACCGGTAATCATTGTGATAGGACCAACTGAGTTTGCAATCGTATAAACAATGGCAAGATCACCAGGTGTTAAAGTTTTACCGGTCAACTGAGACAAATAGCCAGCCATAGACTGGGAAAATACACTCCATGCATAGATAGAGCCAAGACATAAATTGACAAAACAGCAGGCGATTAAAATAAACCAACGTTTTTTTGTGAGATTCATAGAAGAACCCTCCTTGAAATAATAAGTATAGTTTTTAAATATTGTCATTGTTAAGATATTAACATAACAATAAAAACATGTCAATTGTTACATGTATATAAATACTTACTTAAAATTCAGTAAATATATACATATTAAAATTAGATAAAAGGGAGCAAAGTAAAATGAAATTGCTATATAAAACCCTGTATTTGATATGCTATAATAAAAAACGAAAATATCATCGCTTAACATAGTAGAAAATTGGAGTAAAAACATGAGAACTTTAAAATATGCGATACTTGGACTGATCAATCAAAAAAGTATGTCCGGATATGAGCTGACTCAGCAATTTGAATCTGCTTTATGTGAGTTCTGGACAGCAAACCACAGTCAGATTTATCCAGAATTGAAAAAACTAACAGAAGAAGGCGCAGTAGAATATGAGATTGCAATATCGGGAAATGTGTTAGAAAAAAAAGTCTATTCCATTACGGAGCAGGGACGGGAAGATTTTATGGGATGGCTTGCAAAAGATGAACCAATGGAGCCTACACCAAAAGAAATATTTCGCTTGCGGGTGTTTTTCTCCAACCGTTTAGAAGCAAAAAAGAGAGAAATTTTAATGGAAAATCAACTTTTACAACACCAGAGAAGACTGAGACATTTGAAAAATAACCAGACAAAATTTAAAGTTATTCCAGATAAGCAGACGGATGAATTTAGCGATTACCTTGTACTTATGGGAGCTATTATGAGGGAAGAAATGATGATCGCGTGGCTGGAACAGTGTATAAAACTTTGCGAGTCTTAGATATGGAAAAAATTAGATAATATGCTATAATATAGCTATCAGAATTTAGCTATTCTGCTTAAAAAGAAAGGAACTACGTATGGCAGAAAGAAAAGTAAAACGTATTATTTTGTTCCAGAGTGGTATTGAAACATTAGAATATTTTACGATTCAGTTACAGAAGGCATTTTTGGAAATGGGCTATCAGATACTTTTATTTGATTTGAATAAAAAAGAAGCAGAAGTGAGAAGAATAAGAAAGTTTTTCAGAACAAATGAAACGGTTATGCTGACGTTTAATTTTCAGGGAATTGCAAGTGAAGAATTTATTTATCACAAGCAATATGGGTACATATGGCAGCAATTAAAGATTCCCTGCTTTAATATAGTAGTGGATCATCCAATGTATTATCATGACTACAGCCTGTTTTTGCCACCAGACTATTATCAGATATCAATTGACCGTTATCATGAAGCGTATGTTAAAAAATATTATCCGTATATAAAGACGGCAGGGTTTTTAGCACATGCGGGGACTAAAGTGCAAATAGAGGTACCGAAGGATTTTTCCCAACGCAGTATGGATGTAGCATTTACAGGAAACTATACATCCTTAGAGAAATGTGAACCTTATTTTCATCTGATTAACGAAGAATATGCTGCTTTTTATCATAAAATTGCAGATGAACTCATAGAACAGTCAAAAAAACCGTTAGAAGAAATTATGTGGGAAGCAGTACGAAAAGAAATCGGTGAAGTAACAAACACTCAGTTTGCTGAGATTATGAATAAAGCAAGATTTATAGACTTATTTTTACGTTGCTTTGTAAGGGGAAAGACGGTAGCAATGCTTGTGGATAATGGCATCAAGGTTCATGTGTTTGGAGATGGATGGGAAGATTTAGAGTGTGTACATAAAGAAAATCTTATCATTCAGACAGAGATATCTTCGCAGGAGTGCCTTCAGGTACTGGCAGACACGAAAATAGCGTTGAATATTATGCCCTGGTTTCGGGATGGGGCGCATGACCGTATTTTTAACAGTATTTTAAATGGAGCCTATTGCCTGACAGACCATAGCAAGTATCTGGATGAGATTTTCACAGAAGAAGAAATTGGTTTTTTTGATATCCAGCATATTGAAGAAATCCCAGAACAGATAAAACAACTATTGTCAAATGATGCAAGTTTAAAGAAAAAGGCACGAGCTGCGTATGCAAAGGTAGAACAACTGCATACATGGACAGCCAGGGCAGCCAGCTTGTCAAAACTGTTTGAATTATATATATAGTAAGTGCTCTACGACAAAAAGGAGGAATGCAATATGGAAAAAAGAATTATTACCATAGGCAGAGAATATGGAAGCGGCGGACATGAAATAGGAGAAAAGTTATCTGAAATTTTAAATAAAAAACTATATGATAAAAAACTTCTCATGGAAATGGCAAAAAAAGGAAAAAATTATGAAGAAGTAAAATCATTTTTTCAGGAAAAGCCAGTGGATAGTCTGCTTTATGCAATTGCAATGAATACACTAAGTGGCGGAATGGAAAGCAAGCCATTTAAAGAAATAAAAGGAATTGTAGAGGAAGAACCAGGGATACTGATTGGATGTTGCGGAGATTATATTTTTGGCGGACGGGAAGATGTTTTGCGTGTGTTCATCCATGCAGATTCTTCGATGCGTAAAGTCCGCATAGCACAAGAAGAAAATATAAACGTGGAAAAAGCAGAAAAACGAATTTCACAGGTAGATAAGGAAAGAGCTTCTTTTCATAAATTTTATACACAAAAAGAATGGGACGGGCTATCCAATTACGATTTGGTTATAAGTAGCAGCGAGTTTGGAATCGAAGGATGTATTGATATCATTTTACATAGCTTGGGAAAATCCGATATTGCAAAGTAGGTTTAGAAGAGTTAATACATAGAAAATAAAAATCATATAAAAAAACACCTCTTTAAAGTGCTATCTGGCAATTGCAAAAGAGGTGTTTTTATTATTGGAATTTTCATTATTACATTTAAAATCCCGAATATATTATTTGCTTTCCCATCGTCCAGAAGCCCCGCAAGGAAGCACCAGACCGTTACTGCTGACAGGAAGCCCTATTTCATCGGCAGTTACCAAACCATTATATTCCTTTAAAACGGTAGCAAGCATGTAAGATAAAACAGCAGGCTGCAAACCAGTTGTATAAGAATTAATTAAGAAAAATAAAGGTTCATCGGAAAGAAGCTGTGCACAAAGAGAAACCAAAGGAAAAATAGATTCTTCAATTTTCCAGATTTCGCCTTTGGGACCTCTTCCATAAGAAGGAGGATCCATAATAATGGCATCATAACGATTACCACGTCTGATTTCACGTTCGACAAATTTTACACAATCATCTACAATCCAGCGAATCGGAGCATCTGAAAGACCAGATGAAACAGAATTTTCTTTTGCCCAGGTGACCATACCTTTGGAAGCATCCACATGTGTCACATTCGCGCCGGCTGCGGCAGCTGCAACTGTAGCGCCTCCAGTATAAGCAAATAAATTTAAAACTTTAATCGGGCGGTTTGCATTTCTTATCTTATCGCCAAACCAAGTCCAGTTAACGGCCTGTTCTGGAAATAATCCAGTATGTTTAAAACTAAAAGGCTTTAAATGAAAAGTAAGGGAATCATACTGAATCGTCCATTGATTTGGAAGATCAAAAAATTCCCATTCACCACCACCTTTTTGACTGCGATGATAATGACCATTTGGATGTTTCCATCCTTTTTGTTCTTTTGGAGTATCCCATATTACCTGGGGGTCCGGACGAATCAAAACATAATCTTTCCAGCGTTCCAGCTTTTCTCCGCCAGAACAGTCAATTACTTCATAATCTTTCCATTTATCGGCTATCCACATACAAAAAATCCTCTTATATCTTAATTTGTTTATTTACAGTTACAATTTATTCTTTAAAATAAGGCATGACCTAAATCATTGCTTACCTATTATATATAGGAAAAAAAAATACGTCAATGCTTTCCGAAAGAAAGACAGTACAAAGTAAAAGTAAAATTATTCCATATAATAAGGAAAGAGTAATAATATTTCTAATCGTTTTTTATTAGAAACAAAGGACTACGTAGAATAAAAAGATAGAAAAAAAGAAGATTTATATTGCAGTATCTTACAAATATGGTAGAATATGAAAAGACTATTGGATTGCATGAAAAAAAAAACAATATTTATTTAAAAACTATTGCAATATAAAGAAATGTCATGTATACTAATCAGTGCTGTGGCATGATAGCTGTGAAGCGTGAGGTTGCTACCTTCGGGTAGGTTTTCCGCGGAGCGAATGTCAAGTTAGGAAACTGGCGACAAGTCACTGTACGAATTCAAATGTCTACATAATGGTAGAAACAACGTGTGCGAATTTTAATGATACACACGGAAGAGTGTACAGTCACCGCTTGTCGTACTGATTAAAGTGCGAAAAGGAGGCGACTTTTTTTATGGCAAGTCAAGTAATGAGAATCACATTAAAGGCTTACGACCACGAGTTGGTTGATTCATCAGCTAAGAAAATCATCGAGACTGTAAAGAAAAACGGATCACAGGTGAGTGGACCAGTACCACTTCCAACTAAGAAAGAGGTAGTAACAATTCTTAGAGCTGTACATAAGTACAAAGATTCTAGAGAACAGTTCGAACAGAGAACTCATAAGAGACTCATCGATATCATTGCTCCAACACAGAAAACAGTGGATGCATTATCTAGATTAGAAATGCCAGCTGGTGTTTACATTGATATCAAAATGAAAGAAAAGAAATAAGAAAAAACAAAGCATAATATCCTGAAGGGTTTATATAGAAGCAACACATGATATTACGTGTTCCACTTATATAACTTCTAGGATGAACGTGGATGTCCCAATATTTGGGAATAAACAGAAACGTTCCGCTGTAGAGAAAACAGGAGGTAAAAAGATGAAGAAAGCTATTTTAGCTACAAAAGTCGGAATGACTCAAATCTTCAATGCTGACGGAATTTTGGTTCCGGTTACTGTATTACAGGCTGGCCCTTGTGTAGTTACACAGATAAAGACAGCTGAAAATGATGGATACAGTGCAGTACAGGTAGGATTTGCTGACAAGAAAGACAAAGTCGTAAACAAAGATGCAAACGGCAAAAAAGAAATTAGAAACAGACATGGTATAACAAAAGCTGGAAAAGGCCATTTTGACAAAGCTGGAGTGTCTGGTAAAAGATATGTAAAAGAATTCAAACTTGATAATGCAGAAGAATTCAAACTTGCAGATGAAATCAAGGCTGATATTTTTGCAGAAGGCGATAAAATTGACGCTACTGCAATTTCTAAAGGTAAAGGATTCCAAGGTGCTATTAAGAGATTTGGTCAGCACAGAGGACCTATGGCTCACGGTTCTAAATTTCACCGTCACCAGGGTTCCAATGGCGCATGTTCTACTCCAAGCCGTGTATTCAAAGGAAAAGGAATGCCTGGACATATGGGACACGTACAAATAACAGTTCAGAATCTTGAAGTAGTAAGAATTGATACAGAAAACAACCTTTTATTAATAAAAGGCGCTGTACCAGGACCAAAGAAATCTTTGGTAACAATCAAAGAAAGCGTTAAAATCGCGAAATAGTGCTTGATAGGAAAGGAGGACTTACAGATGTCTAAAGTATCTGTTTATAATATGGAAGGCAAAGAAGTAGGCAGTGTAGAACTAAGTGATGCAGTATTTGGTGTTGAAATTAATGAACATCTTGTACATATGGCAGTAGTTCAGCAGCTTGCTAATAATCGTCAGGGAACTCAGAAAGCAAAAACACGTTCTGAAGTACGCGGCGGTGGAAGAAAACCATGGAGACAGAAAGGTACAGGTCATGCAAGACAGGGATCTACCAGAGCTCCACAGTGGACTGGCGGCGGTGTTGTATTCGCTCCAACTCCAAGAGATTACTCTTTCAAATTGAATAAAAAAGAAAAAAGAGCAGCTCTTAAATCTGTATTAACATCAAAAGTTACAGAAAACAAAATAATTGTTGTTGATGAAATCAAATTTGATGAAATCAAAACAAAGAAATTTGCAGAAGTTTTAAAGAACTTTAATGTTGAAAAAGCATTGGTTGTTTTAAACGAAATGGATAACAATGTTATCATGTCTGCAAAAAATATTGTTGCTATAAAAACAACTCAGACTAGTGAACTTAATGTGTTCGATGTCTTAAAATACAACACAGTGATTGTAACAAAAGCTGCTGTTGAATCTATCGAGGAGGTGTATGCATAATGGCAAACGTACAATATTATGATGTGATCCTCAAACCAGTTGTAACAGAAAAAAGTATGGCAGCTATGGCTGAAAAAAAATACACATTTTTAGTTCATCCAGAAGCAAACAAAACTATGATTAAAGAAGCTGTAGAAAAAATGTTTGAAGGCGCTAAGGTTGAAAGAGTCAACACAATGAACCTTGCTGGAAAGAAAAAAAGACGTGGAGCTGCTGTCGGAAGAACTGCTAAGACCAAAAAAGCGATCGTTAAATTAACAGCTGAAAGTGCAGATATTGAAATTTTTGCTGGATTATAAAATAAAATAGCGAAAAATAAAGATATGGTTGATAGATGTATTTACAATGGCAATCTATCAAGAAGCACAAATATGCGTCAGTAAAGACGCGAAAAGTAAAACGATTTGAAAGGAGAACGATCATGGGAATTAAGAAATACAACCCATATACACCTTCCAGAAGAAACATGACTGGTTCCGATTTCGCAGAAATCACAAAAAAAGAACCTGAAAAGTCTCTTTTGGTTTCTCTGAAAAAGACGTCTGGTCGTAATAATCAGGGTAAAATAACAGTAAGACACCACGGTGGTGGAAATAGAAAAAAATACAGACTTATAGATTTTAAAAGAAGAAAAGATGGAATACCTGCAACTGTAGTTGGAATCGAATATGATCCAAACAGAACTGCAAATATCGCTTTAATCAGCTATGCTGATGGTGAAAAGACTTATATCTTAGCTCCAGCTGGGTTAACAGATGGAATGAAAGTTATGAGTGGTGTTGAAGCTGAAATAAGAATTGGTAATTGTTTACCACTCGAAAATATTCCGGTAGGTTCTCAGGTTCACAACATTGAATTATACGCTGGCAAAGGTGGACAATTAGTTCGTTCTGCTGGTATGAGTGCACAGCTTATGGCTAAAGAAGGTAAATACGCTACATTAAGACTTCCTTCAGGGGAAATGCGTATGGTTCCGATTAACTGCAGAGCAACTATTGGTATTATTGGAAACGGCGATCATAACCTTATAAATCTTGGTAAAGCTGGACGTAAACGTCACATGGGTATCAGACCTACAGTTCGTGGTTCTGTCATGAACCCTAATGACCATCCACATGGTGGTGGTGAAGGTAAAGCACCAATCGGACGTTCAGGTCCTAGCACACCTTGGGGTAAACCAGCTCTTGGTCTTAAGACTCGTAAGAAGAAAAAATCTTCTAATAAGATGATCGTAAGAAGAAGAGACGGTAAATCTATTAAATAATTAGGAGGAAAGAAAATGGCAAGATCACTGAAAAAAGGACCATTTGCAGACACAAGCTTACTTAAAAAAGTAGATGCTATGAACGCAGCTGGCGATAAAAATGTTATCAAAACATGGTCACGTCGATCTACAATTTTCCCGACTTTCGTTGGACATACTTTTGCTGTTCATGATGGAAGAAAGCATGTTCCAGTATATGTTACGGAAGATATGGTTGGACACAAACTTGGTGAGTTCGTAGCTACAAGAACTTACAGAGGCCATGGTAAAGACGAGAAAAAATCTGGAGTTAGAAAATAGTTTCTTGAAAGGAGGTTTCATTTCATGGCAAGAGGACATAGATCCCAAATTAAAAGAGAGAGAAATGCACTAAAAGACACTAGACCTTCTGCAAAATTATCATATGCTAGAATGTCTGTTCAAAAAGCTTGTTTCGTATTGGATGCTATCCGTGGAAAAGATATCGAGACAGCACTTGGAATTTTAGCTTATAATCCAAGATATGCGTCAAGTGTTATAGAAAAAATATTAAAATCTGCTATTGCAAATGCAGAAAATAATAATGGTATGAGTTTAGATAAACTTTATGTAGTAGAATGCTACGCAAATAAAGGACCTACAATGAAACGTGTAAGACCAAGAGCACAGGGTAGAGCTTATAGAATTGAAAAAAGAATGAGCCACATTACTGTAGTGCTTGATGAAAGATAAGGAGGGCAAACATGGGACAGAAAGTTAATCCTCATGGCTTAAGAGTCGGTGTTATTATGGATTGGGATTCTAAATGGTATGCAGAAGCTGACTTCGCAGATCTTTTAATTGAAGATCATACGATCAGAACATACCTTAAGAAAAAATTATATAGTGCTGGAGTATCCAAAATTGAAATTGAAAGAGCTTCTGACCGCGTGAAAGTTACTCTTTACACAGCAAAGCCAGGTGTAGTTATTGGTAAAGGCGGATCTGAAATCGAAAAGATTAAAAGCGAAGTTCAGAAATTCACTACAAAGAAATTAGTAGTAGATATTAAAGAAGTAAAAAGACCAGATAAAGATGCTCAGTTAGTAGCTGAAAATATTGCATTACAGTTAGAGAATCGTGTTTCTTTCCGTAGAGCAATGAAATCTTGTATGCAAAGAAGTATGAAATCTGGATCACTTGGAATTAAAACTTCTTGCTCAGGACGTTTGGGCGGAGCAGATATGGCTCGTACAGAGTTCTACAGCGAAGGAACTATTCCACTTCAGACAATCAGAGCAGATATTGATTATGGATTTGCTGAAGCAGATACAACTTATGGTAAAGTCGGCGTAAAAGTATGGATTTACAAGGGTGAAGTACTTCCAACGAAAGGTGAACAGGAAGGGAGCGATAAATAATGTTAATGCCAAAAAGAGTTAAACATCGTAAACAATTCCGTGGTTCTATGGCCGGAAAAGCAACGAGAGGTAATAAAATTACAAACGGTTCTTTCGGTATTGTTGCCACAGAACCAGCGTGGATTAAATCCAACCAGATTGAAGCTGCCCGTGTTGCCATGACTCGTTCTGTAAAACGTGGTGGTAAGGTTTGGATTAAAATTTTCCCTGACAAACCAGTTACTGCAAAACCAGCTGAAACACGTATGGGTTCCGGAAAAGGATCTTTAGAATACTGGGTAGCTGTAGTAAAACCAGGACGTGTATTGTTTGAAATCTCCGGAGTACCGGATGATGTTGCAAAAGAAGCATTACGTCTTGCTACACACAAATTACCTTGTAAATGCAAAGTGGTTTCACGTGCAGACTTAGAAGGCGGTGAATCAAATGAAAACTAGTAAATATTTAGAAGAATTAAAAACACAGTCAGTTGCTGAATTAAATGTGCAACTTGTGGATGCTAAAAAAGAACTTTTCAATTTGAGATTCCAGAATGCTACTAACCAGTTAGATAATACAAGCAGAATTAAGGATGTTAGAAAAAACATTGCCAGAATTCAGACAATTATCACTGAAAGAGTAAATGCAGCTGAATAATCTCCTACAAAAGTAGAATAAATTCCTTACAAGCCTAGAAAGGAGAATAGGATCGTGGAAGAAAGAAATCTTAGAAAGACACGTGTTGGTGTTGTTGTCAGCGACAAAATGGATAAAACAGTTGTTGTTGCAGTAAAAGATAACGTAAGACATGCTTTATATAAAAAGATTATTAAAAGAACATATAAATTGAAAGCTCATGATGAAAATAATGAATGTAAAATCGGTGATACCGTAAAAGTTATGGAAACAAGGCCACTCTCTAAAGATAAGAGATGGAGACTTGTGGAAATCATGGAAAAAGCGAAATAGTTAGAAGGAGGCTACCAGAATGGTACAACAGGAAACCAGACTGAAGGTTGCTGATAATACTGGTGCGAAAGAAATTCTTTGTATCCGTGTTATGGGTGGATCTACCAGAAGATATGCAAGTATTGGTGATATCATTACTGCTACTGTTAAAGATGCAACACCAGGCGGCGTTGTTAAAAAAGGTGATGTTGTTAAAGCAGTAGTTGTACGTACAGTTAAAGGTGCACGTCGTAAAGATGGTTCTTATATTAAATTTGATGAAAACGCTGCTGTTATTATTAAAGATGACAAGACTCCAAAAGGAACCCGTATCTTTGGACCAGTGGCAAGAGAGCTACGTGAAAAACAGTTTATGAAAATTGTTTCTCTAGCTCCAGAAGTTTTGTAGGAGGTATCGAGATGGCAACTATGAAAATTAAAAAAGGCGATGCCGTTAAGGTTATCGCAGGCAAAGATAAAGACAAAGAAGGCAAAGTAATTGCTGTAAATAAGAAAAACAATACATTATTTGTTGAAGGCGTTAATGTGGTTACGAAACATTCGAAACCAAGTATGGCAAATCAGCAGGGTGGAATTGTACATCAGGAAGGACCTGTAGATTTATCAAATGTAATGTATCTTCATAAAGGAAAAGCAACAAGAGTTGGCTTTAAACTTGATGGAGATAAAAAAGTACGTTTTGCAAAATCAACAGGCGATATTATTGATTAATAGGGAAGGAGGTCCAATCACTTGAACAGACTAAAAGAACAATACAAAAATGAGATCATTGATGCTATGGTCAAAAAATTTAGTTATAAAAATGTTATGGAAGCACCAAAGCTTGAAAAGATTGTAATCAATATGGGCGTTGGTGAAGCAAAAGAAAATGCAAAACTTCTTGAAGCTGCCATGAATGATATGCAGGTAATTGCTGGTCAAAAACCAATTAGTACAAAAGCTAAAAAATCTGTGGCTAACTTCAAATTAAGAGAAGGTATGCCTATCGGATGTAAAGTTACTTTAAGAGGCGAAAAAATGTATGAATTTCTTGATCGCCTTGTAAACATAGCCTTACCTCGTGTACGTGACTTTAGAGGTATCAACCCAAATGCTTTCGATGGTAGAGGTAATTATGCACTTGGTATAAAAGAACAGCTTATTTTCCCTGAAATCGAATTCGATAAAGTGGATAAAGTAAGAGGTATGGATATCATTTTTGTAACTACAGCTAATACGGATGAAGAAGCTCGCGAATTATTGGCACAGTTTAATATGCCGTTCGCTAAGTAAGAACAGGAGGGAATTCTAATGGCAAAAACTTCAATGAAAGTGAAACAACAGCGCAAACAGAAATTCTCGACTAGAGAATATAGCCGATGCAGAATTTGTGGACGTCCACATTCCGTTTTAAGAAAATACGGAATCTGTAGAATATGCTTCCGTGAGTTAGCATATAAAGGTCAAATTCCAGGTGTAAGAAAAGCAAGCTGGTAGGTTTCGCATTATATACATATCCATTTGAGCAGGTTGATGAATCAAAACCACTCATATAACAGATTTTAAGGAGGAATTACACATCATGACAATGACTGATCCAATCGCAGATATGCTTACGAGAATTCGTAATGCAAATACTGCAAAACATGATACAGTAGATATTCCATCATCAAAAATAAAAGTAGCTATTGCTGAAATCTTAGAAAAAGAAGGCTATATTCAGAAATACGAAATTGTAGAAGATGGCAAATTTAACGTTATCCGTGTTACATTAAAATACGGTGCAGATAAAACAGAAAAAATCATTACAGGTTTAAAGAGAATCTCTAAACCAGGTCTTCGTGTTTATGCTGGAAAAAATGACATTCCTAAGGTTCTGGGAGGACTTGGAATTGCAATTCTTTCTACAAATCAGGGAATTTTAACTGATAAAGAAGCTAGAAGAGTTCAAGCTGGTGGAGAAGTTTTAGCATTTGTTTGGTAATTTCAAATAGCAGACATTTACTAAAATGCAACACATGTGTTTGAAACGTATAAAATAGTATTGATTTGACAAATAAATTTTAGGAGGTACGGGCATGTCACGTATAGGAAGAATGCCAATCGCAGTGCCAGCTGGAGTAACAGTGGATATTGCAGAAAATAATCATGTGACTGTTAAAGGTCCTAAGGGAACTCTGGAAAGAACACTTCCAGAAGAAATGGAACTTAAATTAGAAGGCGAAGAAATTACCGTTTCCAGACCAAATGATTTAAAGAAAATGAAATCCCTACATGGCTTAACAAGAACATTATTAAACAACATGGTTGTTGGTGTAACAAACGGATTCACAAAAAATCTTGAAGTAAACGGTGTAGGTTACAAAGCTTCTAAAGCTGGTAACATACTTACATTGAACTTAGGATATTCTCATCCAGTAGAGATGGAAGATCCAGAAGGTCTTGAATCTAAAGTAGAAGCAAATAAAATTATAATTTCTGGTATAGATAAAGAAAAAGTTGGCCAATACGCAGCTGAAATCAGAGATAAAAGAAGACCTGAACCATACAAAGGTAAAGGTATTAAATATGCTGATGAAGTTATTAGACGTAAAGTTGGTAAGACTGGTAAGAAATAATTAAAGGAGTGAGCAAGAGATGGTTAATAAAAAATCAAGAGCATTAGTTCGCGAAAAGAAACACAGAAGAATGCGCAATAATCTTTCTGGTATAGCTGCAAGACCTCGTCTGGCAGTGTTTAGAAGCAATAATCATATGTACGCTCAAATTATTGACGATGCAGTTGGAAATACTCTAGTAGCGGTTTCTACTTTAGATAAAGAAGTAAAAGCAGCATGCGAAAAAACTAATAACGTTGATGCAGCAGCACAGGTAGGAACAGCAGTTGCAAAAAAAGCATTAGAAAAAGGTATTACAACCGTTGTCTTTGATAGAGGTGGCTTTATCTATGAAGGTAAAGTAAAAGCATTAGCCGAGGCAGCGCGTGAAGCTGGCTTAGAATTCTAAAAAGGAGGAAGCGAAATTACATGAGACGTACAATTGTTGATGCTAGTAAATTAGAATTAACAGAAAAAGTGGTATCAATCAAACGTGTAACAAAAGTTGTTAAAGGTGGTCGTAACTTCCGTTTTACAGCTTTGGTTGTTGTCGGTGACGGCAATGGCCATGTAGGTGCAGGTTTAGGTAAAGCATCAGAAATCCCAGAAGCTATTCGTAAAGGGAAAGAAGATGCAATGAAAAAACTGATTACTGTTAAATTAGATGATAGTCAAAGTATTACACATGATATTATGGGAAAACATACTGGCGCATCTGTATTATTAAAAAGAGCTCCAGAAGGAACTGGTGTAATCGCAGGTGGTCCTGCGCGTAATGTCTGCGAATTAGCAGGTATTAAAAACATCCGTACAAAATCTTTAGGATCTAACAACAAGCAGAATGTAGTATTAGCTACTATCAATGCGTTAAGTCAGTTAAAATCCCCAGAAGAAGTTGCTAGACTTCGCGGAAAATCCGTTGAAGAAATAGTAGGTTAAGGAGGAATTTGAAATGGCAGATAAAAAATTAAAAGTTACTCTTGTAAGATCAACTATCGGTGCTGTACCAAAGAATAGAAAAACAGTTGAAGCTCTTGGTTTAAGAAAACTGAACAAAACAGTTGAATTGCCAGACAACGCTGCAGTTCAGGGAATGCTTCGTATGGTTGCACCTTACGTAAAAGTCGAAGAAATTTAATTTATAGTGATAAGGAGGGACCAAAATGGACTTATCCAATTTAAGACCTGCAGAAGGTTCAGTTCATAGCGATAATTTCAGAAGAGGCCGTGGACACGGTTCAGGAAATGGCAAAACAGCAGGAAAAGGACATAAGGGACAGAAAGCTCGTTCCGGAGCTCCTAGACCAGGATTTGAAGGTGGACAGATGCCTTTATACAGAAGATTGCCAAAAAGAGGTTTTACATGTAGAAACTCTAAGACAATCGTCGGTATTAATTTATCTGCACTTGAAGTATTTGAAAACGATGCTGTTGTAACTGTTGAGACTTTAATCGAATCCGGTATCGTTAGGAATCCAAGAGATGGTGTTAAAATTCTTGGTAACGGTGAACTTACCAAAAAGCTTACTGTTCAGGTAAATGCTTTCAGCGCAAGCGCGAAAGAAAAGATTGAAGCTCTTGGTGGAAAAGCCGAGGTGATCTAATGTTCGAGACAGTCAAAGGTGCATTTAAAATTAAAGATATTAGACAAAGAATCATTTTTACATTTTTAATGCTGATTGTCATACGAATCGGATCGCAATTGCCTATACCAGGTGTAGATCAGAGTGTTTTCACGCAGTGGTTTTCAAATCAGAATAGTGATGCATTTAGTTTCTTTGATGCTGTAACAGGTGGATCCTTTTTGCAGATGTCTGTATTTGCACTAAATATTACACCTTATATTACATCTTCCATTATCATGCAGCTGCTCACGATTGCAATTCCTAAATTAGAGGAGTTGCAGCGTGATGGTGAAGAAGGTAGGAAGAAAATCGTTGAGATAACTCGTTATCTGACAATTGCACTTGCACTGATTGAATCCATTGCTATGGCAATCGGGTTTGGAAAGAACGGTTATTTAAAGGATTTTAATGCACTAAATGTAATTATGGTAGTAGCTGCTTTAACAGCGGGTTCTGCTGCACTTATGTGGTTAGGTGAAAGAATTACGGAAAAAGGTGTTGGTAATGGTATTTCAATTGTATTAGTTATCAATATTATTTCTCGTATTCCCAATAACTTTTCTTCATTATATCAGCAGTTTGTTGCAGGAAAGATTATAGCAAAGGCAGCGTTAGCGCTGGTAATTATTATTGCTGTAATACTTGTAATGGTCGTTTTTGTAGTGCTTTTGCAGGGTGCAGAACGAAGAATTCCCGTACAGTATTCGAAAAAAATTCAGGGAAGAAGGCAAGTTGGCGGTCAGTCAACCCATATTCCTTTGAAAGTAAATACTGGCGGTGTTATTCCTATTATTTTTGCACAATCATTAATGCAAACGCCAGTTATCATAGCTTCTTTAATCGGGAAGGGAAATGGGACTGGAATTGGAAGTGAGATTTTAAAAGGATTATCACAGTCAAACTGGTGTAATCCATCTGAACCAATTTATAGTATTGGTTTAGCTGTCTATCTTATTCTGATAATAGCATTTGCGTATTTTTATACATCGATTACTTTTAATCCTTTGGAAATTGCAAATAACATGAAAAAAGCCGGCGGCTTTATTCCAGGTATCAGACCTGGTAAACCTACCAGTGACTATTTGACAAAAATTTTGAATTATGTTGTCTTCATAGGTGCTACCGGACTTGCAATTGTCGGAATTGTTCCGATATTCTTTAACGGAGTATTTAGTGCTTCTGTTTCATTTGGAGGTACATCTGTAATTATTATTGTTGGTGTAGTAATAGAAACAGTAAAACAGATTGAATCCCAAATGCTGGTACGCTACTATAAAGGGTTTTTAAATAATTAATGTGTACACTTGGGATGCGGCTTGCAAGTCGCATCTCATTTGGTACACTAAAGTTGTTTATGAAAGAAAAAGCTAATTTTTGTAGAATTAGTAAATAGGAGGTTCTTCTATTATGAAGATCATTATGTTAGGTGCACCTGGTGCAGGAAAAGGTACACAGGCAAAGCAAATAGCTGACAAATATGCTATACCACACATTTCTACTGGAGATATTTTCAGAGCTAATATAAAAAAAGGAACAGATTTAGGAAAAAAAGCAAAAACTTATATGGATCAGGGACTTTTGGTACCAGATGAATTAGTAGTTGAGCTAGTTATCGACAGAATCAGACAAGACGATTGTAAAAACGGATTTGTCCTAGACGGATTTCCAAGAACAATTCCTCAAGCACAGGCATTAGATGCTGCACTTGAAAAATTAGACGAGAAAATGGATTATGCAGTGGATATAGATGTTCCAGATAAAAACATCGTAAACAGAATGGGTGGTAGAAGAGCTTGCTTAAATTGTGGAGCCACCTATCATATCGTAACTATTCCTACAAAAGTAGAAGGAATTTGCGACAGATGTGGAAGCCCTGTAGTATTAAGGGAAGACGATAAACCAGAAACAGTTGAGAAACGTCTGAGTGTATATCATGAACAGACTCAGCCGCTGATTGATTATTATAAGAAACAAGAAATATTAAGATCTGTAGACGGTACAAAGCCTATGGAAGTTGTATTTGCTGATATTATAGCAATTTTAGGAGCTTAATTTATGTCCGTAACCATAAAAACTGCCAATGAAATCGAACTTATGAGAGCTGCTGGTAGAATTTTAGCAACAGTTCATCAAGAATTAGGGAATGCTTTGAAGCCAGGAATGACAACGAAAGATATTGACAAACTTGGAGAAGAAATAATCAGAAGCTTCAACTGTGTACCATCGTTTTTGAATTATCAAGGATACCCGGCTTCCGTATGTGTATCAGTGAATGATCAGGTTGTTCATGGGATACCAGATAATAAACATATTATTAACGAGGGCGATATTGTAAGTCTTGACATAGGAGTTATTCATAAAGGATATCATTCAGATGCAGCAAGAACACATGGAGTGGGCGAAATAAGTAAAGAAGCAGCTCAGTTAATAGAACGAACAAGGCAGAGTTTTTTTGAAGGAATGAAATTTGCAAAAGATGGCAATTACCTTAATGATATTTCGGGAGCAATTGGTGATTATGCAAATCGTTTTGGATATGGTGTGGTATATGAATTAGTAGGACATGGAATTGGTACCCATCTGCATGAAGCACCGGAAATCCCTAATTTCCGGATGAGAAAAAAGGGCTTACGTCTTAAAAAGGGAATGACGCTTGCGGTTGAACCGATGATTAATAAAGGTACAGCGGATGTGTTATGGATGAATGATGGATGGACGGTTGTTTCAAAAGATCATTCTTTATCAGCACATTATGAAAATACCATTTTAATAACAGAGTCGAAACCAGAAATTCTCACAATAACAGATGAGGAAATGTCTACTGGTATCTGGACAAATGCTTAGTGGAGGAATAAAAATGCACTTTGCAAAAGTAATAGCCGGACATGATAAAAATCACATCTATTTCATATTAAAAGAAGATGAGAAATACGTTTATCTTGTAAATGGAAATAATAAAAAAATATGTAATCCAAGAAAAAAAATCAAAAAGCATATTCAGATTATAAGAAACATGCCGAAAACAATAACGGATGTTTTGGAAAATGACAGAGAAATAACAGATGAAATAGTTTCAAAGATGGTTTATGCATATTTGGAAATATTAGAATCTAAAGTCAATTCATAATCAAATCATCAAAACCGAAAGTTTTCTATCAGGAGGAAGGAAAATGTCTAAAGCAGATGTAATTGAAGTCGAAGGAACAGTTGTTGAAAAATTGCCAAATGCAATGTTTGCAGTGCAATTAGAAAATGGACACCAGGTACTTGCACATATTAGTGGTAAACTGCGTATGAATTTTATTCGTATTTTACCAGGAGATAAAGTAACAATTGAGATGTCACCATACGATTTATCCAAGGGAAGAATCATATGGAGAGATAAATAAAAAAAGCCACAAAAAGTGTTGATTTTTGATATGCAATATGATAGAATTCAACGTGGACGCTTTTTAAGTGTCCCAATATGATATTTGTTATCATAAGGCATTGATATGGAAGGAGGATTTGCTGTGAAGGTAAGATCATCAGTTAAACCTATTTGCGAAAAATGCAAAGTTATTAAGAGAAAGGGAAGCGTCAGAATTATCTGCGAAAACCCTAAACATAAACAAAGACAAGGTTAATCCATAATATCTTTGTTTATTCAAATTCATTATGGCGGCTGTCAGCGCTGAGAGTGCTGATTCATAATAAACAGTAGCTTATCTACTGAATTTTTACTGTCTTTAATACCGAGAGGATAGTAGAATTTTATTGTAACATATAGAAGAAACAGGTGTATGCACACATTTCAGGCTGGAGAACCAGAGCTGCATAGAGTTGTTTCGTCATGACAATTTATAGAAATCTGATGGAGGTGTAAACACACATGGCTCGTATCGCAGGTGTAGATTTACCAAGAGAAAAACGTGTTGAAATTGGTTTGACTTATATCTACGGAATCGGAAGAGTAAGCGCTAGTCGCATTCTCGCTGAAGCAAACGTAGATCCAAATATTCGTTGTAAAGATTTAACAGATGATGATGTAAAAAAAATCAGTACTGTTATCGACGAAAAGCAAACCGTTGAAGGTGACTTGAGAAGAGAGATCGCCCTTAATATTAAGAGATTACAGGAAATCGGATGCTATCGTGGCGTTCGTCATAGAAAAGGACTTCCAGTTCGTGGTCAGAAGACAAAGACTAACGCAAGAACAAGAAAAGGTCCTAAAAGAACTGTAGCTAATAAGAAAAAATAATAGCAAAAACAGGCTGATTACCAGCTTGCCTTTTTGTGTGTAAATGGAGTAATCAATTTACAATATTTTGATTTTCGCTACATAATGATTAATATATAGAAAGTAGGTTAGTTTAGATATGGCTAATAAAGTTACGAAAAAAGTGACAAAGAAGCGTGTTAGAAAAAACGTTGAACACGGACAGGCACATATTCAGTCCTCTTTTAATAATACAATAGTAACTCTTACAGATGCTGAAGGTAATGCTTTATCATGGGCAAGTGCCGGTGGACTTGGGTTTAGAGGCTCCAAGAAATCTACTCCATATGCTGCACAGATGGCAGCTGAAACTGCAACAAAAGCAGCTTTAATACATGGATTAAAAACAGTTGATGTTATGGTGAAAGGACCAGGTTCGGGAAGAGAAGCAGCTATTCGTGCTCTTCAGGCTTGTGGTCTTGAAGTACTGTCAATCAGAGACGTGACTCCGGTACCTCACAATGGATGTCGTCCACCAAAACGCAGAAGAGTCTAATTAGGAGGTATGAATTAAGATGGCAGTTAATAAAGTTCCTGTTCTCAAAAGATGTAGATCTCTTGGTCTTGAACCAAGTTTTTTAGGATATGATAAAAAATCCAATAGAGAATTAAAACGTGGAAATAAAAAAGTTTCTGAGTATGGTCTTCAACTCAGAGAGAAGCAGAAAGCAAAATTCATTTATGGTGTATTGGAAAAACCTTTCCATACCTATTATGAAAGAGCAGACCAAATGAAAGGTATTACTGGTGCAAACCTGATGATTATTTTGGAATGCAGATTAGATAATGTTATCTTTCGTTTAGGATTTGCAAGAACAAGAAGAGAAGCAAGACAGATTGTTGATCATAAATTTCTTCTTGTTAATGGCAAGAGAGTAAATATCCCTTCTTATATTGTAAAACCTGGTGATGTAATTGAAATTAATGAAAAACATAAAAATTGCCAGAGAATGAAAGATGTTGTCGAAGTAGCTGGTGGAAGATTAGTACCAGAATGGCTTGACGCAGATATTGATAAATTACAGGGTACGGTTAAAGAATTACCTTCTAGAGATGTAATTGATGTTCCTGTTAATGAAATGCTCATTGTCGAATTATATTCAAAATAATAGCGCAGGATAATAGCATCAATATGATTATGGTATTGGTGCTATTATATAAAAGAGCATTGATACCCGAAAAGGAGGGACTTTAAGCGTGTTTGATTTTGAAAAACCAAAAATTGAAATTGCAGAAATTTCAGAAGACAAAAAATACGGCAGATTTGTAGTAGAACCTTTGGAAAGAGGTTATGGCACAACTCTTGGTAATTCTTTAAGAAGAATTATGCTTTCTTCCTTACCAGGTGCAGCAGTAAGTCAGGTTAAAATCGATGGTGTTTTACATGAGTTTAGTTCCATCCCGGGAGTAAAAGAAGATGTTACTGAAATTATCATGAATATTAAGAATCTTGCTATTCGTAATACGAGTTCGACAAATGAACCTAAAATTGCTTATGTTGAGTTTGAAGGTGAAGGTGTTGTTACGGCAGGTGATATTCAGGTAGATCAGGATATTCAGATTTTAAATCCGGATATGGTAATTGCTCATTTAAACGGCGGTTCCAATTCGAAATTATATATGGAGCTTACAATTACAAAAGGCAGAGGTTATGTAAATGCTGAGAAAAATAAAAGCAGCGAACTTCCTATTGGTGTAATTGCCGTAGATTCTATATATACACCGGTAGAACGTGTTAATCTTGCAATTGAGAATACTCGTGTCGGTCAAATTACAGATTATGATAAATTGACTTTAGATGTATTTACAAATGGTACACTAGAGCCAGATGAAGCTGTTAGTTTGGCAGCTAAAGTATTAAGCGAACATTTAAGTTTATTTATAGATTTATCTGAGGCAGCTCAGCAGGCAGATGTAATGATTGAAAAAGAAACAAATGCTCAGGCAAAGGTTCTTGAAATGAACATTGATGAGTTAGAGTTATCTGTTCGTTCTTATAATTGCTTAAAAAGAGCTGGTATTAATACGGTAGAAGAGCTTACAAATAGAACACCGGAAGACATGATGAAAGTTCGTAATCTAGGACGTAAATCATTGGAAGAAGTTTTAGCAAAATTGAAAGAACTTGGACTTCAGTTAAATCCTGGAGAAGAATAAAATCAAAGTATAATTTTGATACTCATTATTGGCATGGTTAGTAAGACCAAAAGGCGTAATTATGCACGCTCATGAGTGGATGAATAGAAATTGCATTCGGTAAGTAAGACCAAAAGGCATAGCCGGATGTTCCACAATGGAGGAAAATAAAATGGCAAAGTACAGAAAATTAGGTAGAACCTCAGATCAAAGAAAAGCTTTAATCAGAGGACAGGTAACAGCATTATTATTTCATGGAAAAATTATTACAACTGAAGCAAAAGCAAAAGAAATTCGTAAAGTAGCTGAAGGACTTATTGCTATGGCTGTTCGTGAAAAAGATAACTTTGAAGAAGTTACTGTTCAAGCTAAAGTTGCAAAAAAAGATAAAGATGGCAAAAGAGTGAAAGAAGTTGTAAACGGTAAAAAAGTTACTGTTTATGATGAAGTAGAAAAGACAATTAAAAAAGATAAACCATCTCGTCTTCATGCAAGAAGAGAAATGTTAAAAGTTCTTTATTCTGTAAAAGAAGTTCCATCTGAAGCAGCAGCTAAAAAGAGAAATACAAAACAGGTTGATATGCCTGCTAAGTTATTCGATGAAATTGCTCCTAAGTATGTAACCCGTAATGGTGGTTATACAAGAATCATCAAAATTGGTCAACGTAAAGGTGACGGCGCTTTAGAAGTTGTTCTTGAATTAGTATAATTTTATAGATATAAAGGAGCTGTACACATATGATTTTAATCATTTTGTGTGACAGCCCTTTTTTTATAGTATTTCTTTAATAGACAATTGCGAAACTCATTTTAAATGAATTTTTAAAGTGAATATTACCAAAAGAAGACTTTGAAGCATTGGCAAGTCGCCATTCTTTTGGTAAATGCACCTAATATATCAAGTACTTTACATTATTTCGCAAACACCTAAGTATTTCTTCAATTTAGATATTTGAAAAACTCTTTATTTGAACTTAAAATATAGATAAAATAGCAAAATATTATTTATAAATGCTAGTATGATAAATTAGTTTTCGGTTGCGATATGATGTGTGCTATCGGAACTGTCCCATTCCTGACGAATAAAAGTAACTTTCTCAGAATTAGATTTATACAAAGACAAAAGTGTATCCCATAATACGTGGAGTTTCTTGGCCAGATTAGAATTCATCTTGATACTGTAAGGGAGAAGGTATTCAATGTCAAATAGATGAATGCCAGTAGTTGGAATAAAAACCATATTAAATGATCTGGTTAGATCATTGCATGTTTCAAAATCTTCATAGGTTATCATAACAAAATTCTCACCGTGAAAATTACAAGAGTAGCATACATAGCATTCATTCATAATCCAATCATTTCCATTTTCGTGCACAATCGTTTTATCAACGGTGTCATCATATTCCGATGTTTTCATTTCAACAATCCATTTTACTCTATTTTGATTTGTTTCTTTTAATAAATCTTCTAGCTTTGCAATTAATGCTTCTGGTTTCATTCTAGAAATCTCCTTTGAAAATAATATTCCAATAGCTAATAATAACTATATTATAGCACAATTCAAATAATTGTTCAGTGATTTACAAAAAGAAAAAATAGTGAAAAATATACAAAAGCATAGTAACATGTAAAAAAAAGTGCTAAAATAAATGAGCGGGTTATGCAAAAAAATGAAAAATAAAATAGAATAAAGCTGGAAACAATATGGATGTAGAAATAAAAAAACCTATTTTGATATTTTGTAGCAGGGAGATATGTTATTATTCAGCAGATTTTTTTGCTGCACGTATAGCGGATGTATTAGAGGAAAAGGGTTATCAGGTAATTATGCAAACACTTGATACAAAAGATGATTTGGAAGAACAGCTTGAACAATATATGGGAAAAAGCTATTTAGCTGTTTTGGATTTCAATTCACTTCTTCCGAGAATGGAATTAGAGGATGGAAGAAGGTATTTAGATACATTGGATGCACCATTTTATAATTATATTGTAGATCATCCGTTTTATCATCATCCAGGGTTGGATATAGAATTAGAAAGATATCATGCGATTTGTATTGATGAAGATCACTGTACTTACATGAAAAAATATTATCCTCATATAAAAAGCATGCCATTAATTCCACTTGGGGCTACAAAAGCGATTCATTATATTCCGCCAGAGGAAAAAAAGGAAGAGATTTTATTTATTGGAACTTTTAATTCATCAAATGCCATATATGAGCAGATTAAAGATATGCATAACGATACGGTGCGTTTGGATATCTTAAAAATGGTTGAACTTTTATCATCGGATGAAACGATGTCACATGAGCAGGCAATGAAGATTATATTAAAAGATCATGGTATTGAACTGACAAATAGACAAATGAAGGAACATATGAATTTAGTCTATTCAGCAGATCGATATTTGCGAAATTATTTTCGTGAAAAGGCTGTACATACTTTAATTGAGGCAAAAATACCAGTAACAGTTGTCGGAAATGGTTGGGAAAAAAGTTCATTTATAAATCATAAATTTTTTCATGCAGCAGAAGCTGTTGATTTTTCGATGTCATTTCAAAAGATAGCACAATATGCAGTATCTCTTAATGTGTCACCGCTTTTTCGTGCGGGAGCTCATGACAGGATTTTTGCAGCAATGGCAAATCAGTCCGTCTGTATTACCGATACAAATCGCTTTATGGAACAAAATTTCTATGATGGGAAAGAACTTTCACTCTTCTCTTTTCATCAAAAAGATAGGTTTATTGATCAGGCAAGAGAACTACTTGAGAATAAGCAAAAGAGATATGAGATGGCAGACACTGCTTTGAAACACTTTGATAGTGAATTTAGCTGGGAAAAGCGAACAGAGCAGATAATACAGGAATTTGTAAAAACAAAAGAAATAATTTAAGATATGAAAGGAGTTTCTATGAACGTATTAGAAAATTTACAACCAAAAGAAGTATTTCATTATTTTGAGGAAATCAGCCGAATTCCACGGGCATCCTATAAAGAGAAGTTAATTAGCGATTATTGCGTTGCATTTGCAAAAAAAAGAGACTTAGAAGTATATCAGGATTCTTTATATAATGTCATTATAATAAAAGAGGCTAGTAAAGGTTATGAAGATGTAGAACCAATAATTTTACAGGGACATCTTGACATGGTATGCGAAAAAGAACCAGAAAGTGATATTAACTTTGACATAGATCCAATTCGACTTATGATTGAAGGAGATAACATAACAGCTGATGGAACAACGCTTGGTGGTGATGACGGCATTGCAGTAGCATATGCACTCGCTATTTTAGATTCAACAACAATTGCACATCCAAGATTAGAAGTGATTTTTACGGTATGTGAAGAAGTTGGAATGGATGGTGCAACTGGAATTGATGTTTCTATGCTCAAAGGAAAACGATTACTAAATCTTGATTCGGAAGAAGAAGGATATATGCTGGTAAGCTGTGCAGGTGGTTGCACAACTACATGCAGTCTGCCAATTTCTTATGAAGAAAAATCAGGAGTCATAGCAAATTTAAAGGTAACAGGTCTCATAGGTGGACATTCTGGTGGCGAAATACACAAGGGACGTGCAAATTCAAACCTTATTGCGGGAAGATTTTTACTAAATCTAGCTGAAAAATTGGAATTTAGTTTAATCTCAATCGAGGGTGGAACAAAAGATAATGCAATTCCACGTGAAACTGTGTTTGAGATTGTCTTAAGAGAAGAAGATACAAAAATCTTCGCCGATGAAGTTTTTGGTTTTTGCGAAATATTAAGGCAGGAATACGCAAGTAGTGATCCAAATGTAACCATGCAGTGTGTACTTCTGAAGGAATCTTTGAAAAAAGTTCTGACAAAAGAAACATTGACAAAAAGTTTACTGCTTTTAAATCATCTTCCAGCTGGAATTATCCGTATGAGCATGGATATTGAAGATTTAGTAGAAACTTCTTTAAATATGGGAATATTAAGAATTGTAGATGATAAAATGGAAATGGTATATTCGGTAAGAAGTTCTGTAAAGACACAAAAAGAGTTACTGATTACGAAATTAAGAACTTTAACAGAATATGTAGGTGGAACAATTCGTATACACGGAGATTATCCTGCATGGGAATACAAAAAAGAATCTATATTCCGTGATAAAGTAGTAGATATTTTTGAAAGAATGTATTGCAAAAAGCCAATTATTCAAGCAATTCATGCTGGTCTGGAATGTGGAATTTTATCAAACAAAATTAAAGACTTAGACGGTGTATCCATTGGACCAGATATGGAAAGTATTCATACAACAGAAGAAAAACTAAGCATTTCTTCTACAAAAAGAGTTTGGGAATATGTTCTTGAAGTATTAAAAGAGAAATAGAAGTGTTGGATTTATTCAGAAATGTAAGAATATAATCTTTATAATTCCTTCATAATCCTTTTAGAATTATGACACAAATTTGTCACAAATCAAAACTATAATTTTAAATAATGAAGCTGACGGTATTAAGTGCACTTAAGCCGTTGGCTTCGACTAAAAGGTAAGATCCTTTTTAATAGATGTAACATTTTCATAACTAAACTCCTCAAAAGAGCGGCCGCAAGGTCGTTTTTTTATAGTTAAGCTCATATGATATAATCCTATATGTAAGTATTATATAGAAAGAAAATATGTACTTCTTAAAGATTTATAAAATAAGTATTACTTATATTGATGGTGATATTTTTCATATGTAATAATAAATTTATAAAACATAAAGTTGGAAATCGAGGGCAGAAGAGATGTTTTTTATTTTTGGAGTTGATAATGGCAGAAGAGATATACCATACGGTAAAGTAATGATTTGTGATATCTGTGGAAAGTATGGACGATATGAAGTGTTTATGACATATCTTTGCTTTTCTTTATTTTTTATACCAGTATTTAAATGGAAAAAAACGTACTATGTAAAAAGCACCTGTTGTCAGGCACTTTATACATTAGATCCAGTAATTGGACGACTCCTTGCAAAAGGAGAAGAAATAGAAATCTATAAAGATCAGTTGACCAGAGTAGATTTTGAAGATCAATGGAATCATAAGTATCATCAATGGAATGCGAACTCTAATACAAATTCAAAAAAGATATGTTCGTATTGTAAATTTGAATCTCCAGCGGAGTACCTTTACTGCCCGAAATGCGGTTCAAAATTATAATGGATGAATAAGTAAGACAAACACCTTACAAATAAAGTTTCTTATAAAAACCATACCTTTTCATTGGTGGAAGAGATACAGACAGCACCGGCATCTATCATATTTATAATGTCTTCTTTTTCTGTAATGAGGCCACCAGTAATCACCGGAGTCGGAGAGAGATGACATATTTTTTTGATGATTTTAGGTATTAAAGCAGGAAGAATTTCAATGACATCTGGCTTTATTGTGTGAAGCTGTTTTTGAATATTTTCAAGTGCCATGGAATCAATTACAAAAAAACGCATAACAGTGAATAAGTTAAGCTCTTTTGCACGATGAACCAGAGATGGTTTTGTGGATATGATGCCATCTGCCTGTGTATACTTGTGGATAAAGTCAACAGCAATTTCTTTTGAACTTAATCCATGAATTAAATCAATATGGACGACAGCTATTTTTCCGGCAGATTTTATCTTATCTACGATATCGGAAATATTTAAAATGTCACCATAGAGAATAAAAATAATTTCGCTATCACAGGCGAGGCATTGCGTTAGTCCATGGTCATCTTTGATAGCAGCAATAATAGGCGAATTCTCCATTGCCTGCTGGATTTCGTTTTTCATAGATGTGCTCCAATCATTTGCATTCTATATTTATATTCTATGATAGCAAGCAAACAAAACACATGCAAGGAAAACTAATCAATATTTTTGGTAGCAACGATAGAAATATTTGTATTGGCAACATTTTCTAAAATGATGTCACCAATTTTAACAGGGGCATTAACGGTAATATTTTTTAATTCATTGATGCATGTAAAAATTTTATTTTTTGGCACATCCTGGCTTGTTTTTACAGGAACCACACAGGCATGACGGTTTTTTACAACAACAGAGGAAGTAACGATGCGGGTTGGTGCAGTAACTTCTTTACGTGCGTAAGCATCACCACGTTTGCAGGTATTTCCGGTAACAGATAAAATTTCACCATGTTCCATTTGAACATGTACAAGACAGCCTAGAGGGCAGCCAATGCAGGTGAGTTCTTTTGTTTCCATATTTTAAACCTCCTCTAAAGTAATGGTTAGCGTTGCATTGTGAGGTGAATGAGATATAGCGGATTCATTTGCAAATTCGCGGTTTATCATTTCTTTTGTCAGAATAATTTGTTCCATTTCTCCAGGCGCCATAACAGGGCGTTTTTTCTTTTGCAATAAAGAACCATTCATATAAACAGCAATGGTATGGTTTGTGTAAACGTCTGCGACACGAAAACGAATGGTAATATCTTTTTCCATGGAGTCAATTAGGATTGTGGAAGGTACGGTATACCGTACTCCACCGCTTGCAAGAATATCCATTCTTTTGTTAGAATTCACCTCATTTCCTTTTAAATAGGCGGCAGCATGACTGCCAGCTAAAGCAGCTTCCTGCGATACAAAATCAACCAGATCATGTACGTGAAGAACATTTCCACAGGCAAAGATACCATCGATGTTTGTTTCAAGGTGGTCGTTAACGTAAGGACCAGATGTAATAGGGTTTAGTTTGATTCCAGCAGATTTTGAAAGTTCATTTTCTGGAATCAGACCGCAGGAAAGTAAAAGTGTATCACAGGTATATCGTGTTTCTGTTCCTAAAATAGGTTTCTTATTTTTATCTACCTGGGCAATCGTGACAGCACGCACCCGATTTTTTCCTTCAATATCAATGACTGTATGAGAGAGTTTTAATGGAATGTGAAAATCGTCCAGGCATTGTACAATATTTCGTTTCAGCCCTCCGGAATAAGGAAGCAATTCAGCTACGACTTTTACCTTGGCTCCTTCTAGTGTCATGCGTCTTGCCATAATGAGTCCAATGTCTCCCGAACCTAAAATGACAACTTCTTTTCCTGGCATATAGCCTTCTATATTGACGAGACGTTGTGCAGTTCCTGCTGAAAAAATTCCGGCAGGACGGTAACCGGGTAAATTAAGAGCACCTCGTGGGCGTTCTCTGCATCCCATACATAAAATAATTGCCTTTGCCTCCAATTCAAACATGCCATCGGTATGGTTGACGGCTGTAATTTTCTTTTGCGGTGAAATATCAAATACCATGGTATTTAAAAGGTATGAAATGGATAATTCTTTGGCTTTTTGAATAAATCGTTGGGCATATTCTGGCCCTGTCAGCTCTTCTTTGAAGGTATGAAGTCCGAACCCATTGTGTATACATTGATTTAAAATACCGCCTAATTCTTTGTCCCGTTCTAAAATAAGTATTTTGTCTATTCCGCTTTCTTTTGCAGAAATGGCAGCAGCAAGCCCGGCGGGTCCACCACCTATGATAACTAAATCGTATGATTGCATATCCATGTCCTCCTTAGATTTGTTTATTATATCCGCATAAGATGTTTGAATCATTGCCAGATTTTGTGATGGAAAAAGCAGATACATTCAATTCCCGTTCCAGAATTTCCATTGTTCTTGGTGTGCAAAAACCAGACTGACAGCGCCCCATACCTGCCCGGGTACGTCTTTTTACGCCATCTAAAGATCTGGCACCAAGAGGTCTTTTTATGGCATCAACAATTTCTCCTTCGGAAATCATTTCACAGCGGCAAATAATATTTCCATAGGCAGGATTTTCTTTGATTTTTTCTTTCCGTTCTTCCAGAGTTAAGCTTTCCATATGGACGTAACCTTTTCGTGTAGCCTGAAATTCATTTTTTTTATGAAGAGAAAGTTTTTGAACAATCATTTCACTTAGCATAGCGCCAATTGCAGGTGCGCTGGTCAGCCCAGGTGATTCAATTCCGGCAGCATCATAAAGCCCGGAAACATCGCTGGCTTCTCCTACGATAAAATCGTCCATTTGCTCGTGAGCACGAAGTCCTGCAAAAGAAGTGATAACAAAACGAAGTGGTACATCTTTTACACCAAGAGAAGCTTTTTGGGCAATCGAGGAAAGTCCGTCAGAAGTTGTATTTACACCATCTTTATCAGCAATATCAGTGGCAGTAGGACCAACTAATATATTGCCGTGTATTGTAGGAGTAACTAAAACACCTTTTCCCATTTTGGATGGTAACTGAAAAATCGTATGGTTTACATAATCTTTGCAGGATTTGTCCAATAAAAGATATTCCCCTTTCCGTGGAGTAATATGAAATTTATTCTGACTAAGCATATTGTGAATTTCGTCAGTATAGACACCAGCAGCGTTTACAAGTATTTTTGCCAGAAAAGTTTTTTGGCTGGTATGAATACAAAATCCTTCATCCGTCTTTTCAATTTGATTTACTTTTGTATCAAAGAAAAAAGAAACTCCGTTTTGTGCCGCATGTTCAGCAAGTGCGATTGTGAAATGAAAAGGACATACAATGCCACCAGTAGGTGCAAACAAGGCATGTGTCACATCATCTGCAATGTTAGGTTCAAGCGCTAAAATCTCGTTCCGGGAGAGAATCGTAAGTCCTTTTACTCCATTTGATTCCCCTCTTTGCAAGAGTGCTTCTAGATCTTTGATATCCTGATCTTTTGTGCAAACGACCATGGAACCGATTGCCTTAAAAGGAAAATCAAGTTCTTCTGACAAGTTTGCAATCATTTCGTTTCCCTGTACATTTAATTTTGCTTTTAAACTGCCAGGTGTGGCATCAAAGCCAGCATGTACAATTGCACTGTTTGCTTTTGAGGTACCGCAACAGACATCTTCTTCTTTTTCGATAACACAAACATCTACGTCATATTTTGACAATTCTCTTGCAATGGCACATCCTACTACTCCTGCACCAATAATGGCAACATCATACATATGTTTTGCTCCTTTAATTCAATATTTAGGTTGATAAAGGTACCTATAACCATTTTGGGAAAAGAGATGGTGAAAATATACACGAAAAAAGCAAGACAATAAAAAGTCTGGTCAGACTTTTTTATTACCTTGCTCATCTCTCTGGTATCGCATTATTAAATTTTATGTATTTATCATAGCACGAAAAAAAAGAAAAGGCAATCTATCAAAAAGTAAAAAAAAGATACCTTATCAATAAATGGGACCTTAATTTGAAAAGGAATCTTTTATAAAATAAAAAAAAGGAGTAAGGGTAATGGAGAAAAAAGAATTTTTACAAAAGAAAAAATATCTAAAAATTCTAGTGTTTTTTATACTAATCAGTTTTATGGGGGTGATAGGAATTATTCTTGGAAAAGATAGTATGAAAAAAGATGAATTAAAAACAAAAGGAAGAGAAACAGAAGCCTTCAATTCTTCTGTTTTTGGTAAAAACACCTATATATTTTCTCCAGAAGATTCTCCAGAGAAGATTAAATTCATATTAGAAAAAATATGGAAAAAGCAGGAGGCAAATCAGTTTGGCAATAACAGATATGCAATTTATTTTATGCCAGGAACTTATGCAAAATCAATAAAAACAAAAGTCGGATTTTATATGCAGATTGCAGGTCTTGGAAATAATTCTGCAGATACGAAAATTCATTCCTTATCCTGTAATGCAAGATGGCTTTCCAAAGAAGACAGCAACCATAATGCATTATGCAACTTCTGGAGGGGAGTAGAAAATATTGAAATACAAAGTAATACACTCTGGGCTGTTTCTCAGGCAACAGAACTTCGAAATGTTACCGTGGATGGTTCTTTATATCTGCATGACAACGGTGGATGGGCGAGCGGTGGATTCGTATCAGATACAAGGGTAAAAGGAATCGTGGATTCCGGATCTCAGCAGCAGTTTTTATTTCTGAACAGTAGCTTTAAGCAATGGATCGGAGAAAACTGGAACCTGGTTTTTGTTGGATTGAAAGAAAATTGTGCGCCTGTCGGTACCTGGCCAGGAAAATCCTATACCACAGTAGAAAAAACACCAATAAAGTCACAAAAACCATATCTTATATGGGAAAAAGGCAAAGGCTATGAAGTCTGTGTACCGGGTGTACAAAAAAATGTAATTGGCGTACCAGAAAAGAAAGATGTTTCACTCCAAACAGAAAAAATCATTCCAATCAAGGAATTTTACATTGCGGATGCAGCAAAAGATAACGCAAAAACAATTAATCAGGCATTAAAAAAGGGTAAAAATCTGATTTTAACACCAGGGATTTATCATTTAAAAGAACCGATTATCGTATCAAAAAAAGGGACTATTGTTTTTGGAATGGGTTATGCGACTCTGGTGGCAGATAATAAGAAAGCATGCCTCATGACGAAAAATGTACCTGGAATATCTATATCTGGAATTTTATTTGATGCAGGAAGTGTTCCATCCAGAAATCTTCTTGTGATAGGAGAGAAGGATAAAACTCAGATAAAGGATAAAACTCAGATAAAGGATGAAGCTCAGATAAAGGATGAAGATCAGATAAAAGAAGAAGCAGCAGTGACTACCACAACATCTTTTCCTTCGCCTGAAAACGAAAATAAAGAGTATACAACCCTGCATGATTTATTTTTCCGGGTAGGTGGAACTACAGATAAGTATCTGGCACAGACGAAAATCTGTATGGAAATAAATCAGAATCATGTCATTGGAGATAACTTCTGGGTTTGGCGTGCAGATCATGGAGATGGAGTTGCATGGAATGAAAACAAGGCAGATACCGGAGTGGCGGTATATGGCGATGATGTTACATTTTATGGGCTTATGGTAGAACACTTTCAAAAATACCAGACAATCTGGGAAGGAAAAAATGGTTCCGTGTATATGTATCAAAGCGAGATTCCATATGATGTCCCAAGTCAGTCAGAATGGAAAAGTGAGAATGGGCAAAAAAATGGATATGCCTCTTTTTATGTAGGTGAAAATGCCACAAATTTTACCGCATATGGGCTTGGTATTTATTCCTACAACAGGGATGCCGCTGTTGACATTGATAGTGCAATGGAACTTAAAAATCCATTAACTGCTAAAATTGTAAATATCTGCACGGTAATGTTAAATGGGCATCCGGGAATTAATCACATTATAAATGATACTGGCGATGCGGTAAGAACTGCTGGAGCTAGAAAAATAATAACACAGTTTCCACAGGAATAAGAAGGAGAAAAAATGGAGAAAGAATCCTGTTTTATACAAAAAAATTATCAAAAGAAATCTACGTTTGCAAGCTTTTTGCCAGGAATTGCAGGAGAAAAAGGAATTCCAATCTGGTGCTATTATGTAAACCGTGGACAGGGAGTGGTCAGCTTTGGAGTATCAGATAAAGACCATTCTATTATGGAATACTACCCAGCACATCAGGCATATCAGAATGTCAATCGTCTTGGCTTTCGTACTTTTATAAAAAAAGATGGTACCTACTTAGAAGCATTTCAAAATCCGCAAAATGAAACGAAACTATACATATATAAGAATTTACTAAAATTAGAAGAGACGTTAAAAGAGAATCTAAGTATTGCAATCACCTATTTTACGCTTCAAAAAGAACCACTTGGGGCGCTCGTTCGAGAGGTGTGCATTAAAAATACGGGATTTCAGGAGACCAAGTTAGAAATACTGGATGGAATGCCAGCACTTCTCCCATATGGAGTCTCATTGGATAGTATAAAATCCATGGGGCAGACATCAAAAGCATGGATGCAGGTAGAAAAGACAGAATCAAAGATTCCTTTTTTTCGTTTACGGGCGAGTATGGATGACACAGCAGATGTAAAAGTTGTCGAAGGTGGAAACTTTGGAATGGGATGTCTGAGAGATGGAACAAGGATGACTAGTTTTGTAGATCCAGTTCAGATATTTTCTTATGATACATCACTTAGTCAGGCAGTTGGCTTTATGCAAAAAAGTTTAAAAGAACTTGCAAAAGAGGAACAAAGAATGCAAAATCAGCTGCCCTGCTGCTTTTTTGGAGCAGAAAAAGAGTTGAAGGCAGGCGAAGAATTTGTATTTTATGAAATGATTGGTCAGGTAGAATCAAAACAACTTCTGGATAGCTATTTTGCAACATCAAAAAATGGAAGTTATTTTGAAATGAATAAAATGGCAGCATGCGAACTTACACAGCAGCTTTGCCAGAATATGGAGACAAAAACGGCAGATGCAAATTTTGATGAATACTGTAAGTATACATATATGGATAATGTACTGCGTGGTGGATATCCAATAAAACTTACCGAAAATAAGATCTTTTATCTTTATAGTAGAAAACATGGAGATTTGGAACGGGATTATAATTTCTTTTGTGTTCTTCCGGAATTTTATTCTCAGGGAAATGGAAACTTCCGGGACGTGAATCAGAATCGAAGGTGCGATACTTTTTTTGCACCATTTCTAAAAAGAGAAAATATAAAACAGTTTTACAGCCTGATTCAGATGGATGGATACAATCCGCTTGGAATAGAAAAAATAACGTATACACTAACGCAGGATATGCAAAGACAGATCGGGGAAGGGATGAATGAAGTACAAAAAAGGAAGTGGAAAGAGCTGGAAGGATTTTTTTCCACTGCATTTACTCCCGGAATATTATATGAAAAATTAATGCAGGTATTTGAACCTGAGTTTGCAAAAAAAATGTTTTTTGATTGTATAGAAAGCAGCAAACAGGAAATAAATGGTGCATTTTTAGAAGGTTACTGGAGTGATCACTGGACATATAATCTGGATTTGATCATGGATTATCTGGAGGTTTTTCCAGAAGAAGAAAAAAACATGCTTCTTGAAGAATCTTATACATACTTTTCTTCCAAAGCACATGTACTGGAAAGACAGGATCGATATGTAAAGACTCAAAAAGGCATTCGACAATATCATTTTATAAAAAAAGAAGAAATAGATGCGCAGCAAGGCAAAGAAGTATGCAGTGAGTTTGGAACAGGAGAGGTTTACAAGGGAACCTTGATTGAAAAACTGATTTTGCTATGTGCGTTAAAATTTGCAACGCTGGATGCATATGGAATGGGAGTAGAAATGGAAGGTGGAAAACCAGGATGGTACGACGCATTAAATGGTTTACCAGGAATGCTTGGATCTTCTATGCCAGAAACGTATGAACTTTTAAGGATGATGGAGTACACCTTGCATGCACTGGAACTCTCCAATGAAAAACTGTTGGTTTTTAAAGAGCTGTATGTTTTTCTGGAGGATTTGAACGAGAAAATGAAAGAAGAAGAACCTTTAAAATGCAATTGGGATTCGATTGCGTTTTGGGAAAAAATGAACCAGGCAAAAGAGCAGTATCGTAAAAAAATCTATTCAGGCATCGGTGGTGAAAAACAGGAAATTTTAGAAACAGAGATGTATGAGATTTTAGATAAGATGAAACAGATTGTCTTACATGGGATTCAAAAAGCAAAAATGCTTTGTGGAGAAATCGTTCCTACATACTTTACATTTGAGGTTACAGATTATGAATATATAGAAAATAAAATATATCCAAAGGGATTTGGGGCACATCCAGTGGCATACTTTTTAGAAGGGCCGGTGCGCTACCTAAAACTAAATCAGGATTTAGAAGAAAAGCAAAGACTTTACCAGGCAATAAAGACAAGTGATTTATATGATGAGAAATTATCCATGTATAAAGTGAATGCTTCTTTGGAGAAAGAATCCTATGAGCTTGGAAGAGCAAGGGCATTTACACCAGGGTGGCTGGAAAATGAATCTATCTGGATGCATATGGAGTACAAATATCTTTTAGAACTGCTAAGAAGTGGACTATATGAAGAATTTTTTACAGATTTAAAGAATGCAGCAGTTCCGTTTTTAAATGAAGAAGTGTATGGAAGAAGCATATATGAGAATTCTTCATTTATTGCAAGTTCTAAAAATCCAGACAAAAACATTCATGGGAAAGGATTTGTGGCAAGACTTAGTGGATCAACGATTGAGTTTATCAGTATATGGAAAATGATGATGTTTGGAAAAAACTATTTTCAGCAAAGAGAAAATAAACTTTCTTTCGCACCACAACCTGCGATACCAGCATATCTGATTCCAAAAGAAAAAGAAGTTTCTGCCAGATTTTTGGGGGAAGTAAAGGTGACATACTATTTTGCAGAACAAAAAAATTATATTCCTGGGGATTACAAAATCGTTCAAATGACATTCTATGGAAAAGAGAAAGAGGTCTGGACTATCAGCGGTGGATTATCCGATGAGAAAACAGCTGAAAAACTTAGGAATCTTGAAATAGAAAGAATCGAAATTGTAGTGAACTAAAAAAAGAATAAAAACAAGAGAGTTTTTTTCAAAAACTAAAAAAATAACACCTTTTTAAAATTTGAATCATTATAAGCAAAATAAAATCACCATATAATACATATATCAACGGAAACGTTTGAACAAGGAGGATATTTTTATGAAATGGAAAAAAATGGTAGCATCGCTTCTTATTGGACTTATGGTAATTTCAACCGTGGCATGTGGAAGCACAAATGCAAAATCTGATTCTGGATCAGCAAAAAGTACAGAATCATCCGTCAAGAAGGGGGACACCAGCGGAAAGAAAAAACTGGTTGTGTGGACACTCGCAAAGGATTTAAATCAGTTTGGGGACAAATACAAGGAAAAACATCCAGATGTAGATGTACAGACCGTTGTAATTGAGCCAGCAGATTATCCAACGAAGGTAAAGACCGCAATCCTTGGAGGGGCAAAGGAACCGGATATCATCGTAGGAGAACCACAGATGTTACAGGATATGTATGACGCAGGTTTGTTTGAAGATTTAAACAAAGCGCCTTACAATGCACAAAGCTATAAAGATAAAATTGTTAATTATGTATGGGATGTTGGACAGGATTCCAAAGGAATCCAAAGAGCAATCTCGTATCAGATTACACCAGCAGGTATTTATTATAGAAGAGATATTGCACAAAAAGTATTCGGAACAGATGATCCTACAGAAATTAGTAAACTATTTGCAGATTACAAAACAATTTTAACAACTGCCCAGAAACTAAATGATGCAGGATATAAAATCTTTGCATCCGATGGAGAAATGAATTATTTTTCAGGTGATTCGGCATGGGTAAAAGGTGGAAAATTAAATGTGGATCAGGCAAGATATGATTACATGGATCTTTGTGTGAACTTATATAAGGGCGATTACACATCTTATGCAGCACAGTGGTCGACACCGTGGTACCAGGGAATGGCAGGTCCAATGCCAATCTTAAAATCAGATACAAATGTATGGGATACAGAAAGCTTAAAAAAAGCTGAAGCAAGTGGACAGACAACAGAAGTATTTGCATATGGCTTACCTTCCTGGGGAGTTTTAACAATGCGTGACAATGTAAAAACAACTTCTGGAAAATGGGGCGTATGCTCAGGACCTTCCAATGGATTTGGTGGTGGTACTTATATTGGTATCAGCTCAAAGAGTGAAAGAAAAGCTTTGGCATGGGATTTCCTGAAATTCTGCACATTGGATGAAGATACTTCCAACTGGTGGATTAAGGCTTCACAGGGAGACACCGTTTCCTTAAAATCTGTATTGCAGGCACATGCAGATGATAAAAACGATGTATATGGCGGCGAACAAATGTATAAATTCTGGTTAGAGCAGGCAAACGGAATTGATTACTCAAAAGTAACCAAATATGACAAAGCAATTGGCGATGCGTGGGGAACAGCAATTTCAGAAATCAAAACAGGACAGAAATCAAAAAATGATGCAATCAGTGAATTCTATGATACCGTTTCTTCCACTTATCCGGATATAAAAGTTGATCGTAAATAAAAAAATATTAGAAATAAGAGAAGTGGGCAGGATTTGCCCACTTCTTATGGAAAAATATGGAGGTCATACCAATGGCTGTAAACCAGAAAATAATGCCTAAAAAGATGAAAAAGAAGGATAATATAGCATACCTTTTTGTTTTGCCATTTGTAATTGTATTTCTTATTTTTAATGTTTATCCAGTTCTTCGAACATTATATTTAAGTTTTATGAATTACCAGGGATATGGAATCCCTAAATTCTTGGGAATTGAAAATTACACCAGAGTATTTAAAGATAAATTTTTTTGGCGGGCTTTGCTGAATACGATAAAAATATGGGGCGTTAATATTGTAGTTCAGCTTGGACTGGCATATTTATTAACAATTATATTCAGTGATATTAAATATAAATTGCGTGGACTTAGTATTTTTCGGGCCATGTTTTATCTGCCAAATCTGATTGCAGCAACATCGGTTTCCTTTCTGTTTAAGACATTGCTGGATTGGAAATATGGAACAATCAATCAGATGTTAATGGCAGCGCATTTGACAAACAGTCCAATAAACTGGCTTGGATCCCCACATTCCGCACCATATGTAATATCGATTATCAGTGCGTGGATGTGGTTTGGAAATTCCTTTATCATTTTAATGGCAGGTGTACAGGGAATTCCAAAAGATTATTTTGAAGCAGCAGCAATTGATGGAGCAGGGAAATGGAAAGTATTTTCAAAAATCACATTACCATTAATTCGTCCGATTACCCTGTATGTATTTATTACCTCTTTAATTGGTGGATTACAAATGTTTGATTTGCCGTTTTTGATGGCAGATGGGGGAACCGCTGGAAATCCATCAGGTTCTTTACAGACGGTGGTTATGTATTTATACAAATTTGGTTTCCAGACGTATCAGGTAGGATTTGCTTCCGCGATTGCGTATACCTTATTTGGAATTATTTTAGTGGTTTCTATTTTACAGTTTAAAATATTAGGGTCAAAGGAGGATTAGTATGTTCGTGAAAGCAAAAAGATGCATCCTCTATGGATTGTTAATTATTTTATCAGTAGCATGTTTGTTTCCGTTTTTACTCATGATGGTAAATGCAACGCGTAGCGGAGTAGAGATTACAAAGTCATTCACCTTGTTTCCAGGGAATTCCTTGCAGGAAAACTGGAAAATAGTGTCTGATTATTTCAACTTGTTTTTGGGATTTGCCAATAGTTTAAAAGTAGCGGTTCCTGCAACAGTTTTAACGGCATATTTTTCTGCAATTACCGCTTATGCGATGGCAATTTATAATTTCAAGGGAAACAAAGCACTTTTTACGGTAATCGTGGTCTTTATGATGATACCAGGACAGCTGGGACTGATTGGTTTTTATAATTTATGTACAAAGTTACATCTGGTAGATTCTTATTTGCCATTGATTATACCAGCAATAGCAGCGCCAGGAATTGTATTTTTTCTCCGGCAGTATGTAAAAGCAGTATTGTCCAAATCATTATTAGAAGCGGCAAGAATTGATGGTGCAAGTGAGATTCGAATTTTTCATAAAATTGTATTGCCGATTATGGCACCAGGAATTGCAACAATGTCGATAGGTTCTTTTATCGGGAACTGGAACAATTATCTTACGCCTTTGGTATTGTTAAATACACCTCGTAAATTTACACTGCCGGTTATGATTGCTTCGCTGAATTCTTCTACAGATATGCAGGCAAATCAAGGAGCAATTTATCTTGCGGTAGCAATCTCTGTTATTCCGATTTTAATTGTATTTTGCTTTTGCTCAAAATATATTATCAGCAGTATTTCAGCAGGTGGTGTAAAAGAATAAAGTTTGGCAAGGCTATGCCCAGGTGTAGTCTTGCTTTTTTCCATATAAAGAATTCCATAAATACATTCGATAGGAAAAGGTACAGGTACTTGTGAAACGATGTAAAAAAATTATATAAAATGAGTTTTGCAATTGTCTGATATGGCAAGACATAATAGGAGATTTTAAGCAAAATTAAAGTATGCTATAATACTGGTATAAAAATCGGGAGCAGGGAAAAGTGTTGGATAAATTAAAAAAAATAAGAAGAGCATTCACAAAACGAAAAATAATTGCTGTGGGAATGCTTCTTTTGGTATCCGGGTGTTTTTTTATTGTATCAAACAATCAGCAGCAGGATATCAGGCAAGAAAAAAAGATAGAAAGCATGCCGGGGTGGGAAAGAGATAAAAACAAAAAAATTACGTTGAACTGGTATGTGAATTACTCCTGGTTTGTGACTCCGTGGGGAAATAACTTAGTGTCCAAAACAATGACGAAGGAAACGGGTGTTAATATTCATTTTATGACCCCAATGGGAAATGAAGAAGAGAAATTAAATGCACTGGTTGCATCGGATTCCTTACCAGATATTATTACGATTGGCTGGTGGGAACCACAGGTAAGCCAGATGCTCAAGGAAGATATGGTGTATCCACTAAATAAGCTGGCAGATAAATATGATGCATACTTTTGGAAAGTAAGTGATCCGGATATTATAAAAGCAAATACGATGAAAAATGGTAATATTTATTATTATCCAAATTCCACGTATAAGCCAGCAGATTTAAATGAAAATAAAAACATAGCTTCCAATCAGACTTTTTTAGTGCGAAAAGATATTTATGAAGCAATAGGAAGTCCCGATATGAGTACAACAGAAGGATTTGCGGCAGCAGTTAAAAAAGCCAGTCAGATGTTTCCTATGGTAGATGGACAACCTTTAATACCAATCGGATCCCATGTATTTGATGACAGAGGCTGTACTTCTTTTGATCAGTATTTACAAAATTTTTTGGCAATTCCGTATGAAAAAGATGGAAAGGCATATGACAGATACACGGATCCTGAATTTTTACGATGGCTTAAAATGTTTCGCGAATTAAGGCAGGAAGGATATTTATCCAATGATATTTTTGTAGATCAAAGAACACAGATGGAAGAAAAGTTAGCGCAGGGGAGATACTTTTGTATGCTGTTTCAAAGAACAGATATTGCAGATCAGGAAAAGATTTTGTACAAAAATAATCCAGATAGCATCTATATTGCAGTGAATGGTCCAAAAAACAGTAATGGAAGTGATTACATGCTTCCAACAAATGGAATCAAAGGATGGACAATTACTTTAATATCAAAAAACTGTAAACATCCGGATCGTGCTATTGAATTTCTAGATTATATGATGAGTGAACAGGGACAAAAACTGGCATATCTTGGAGTAAAAGGAAAGACGTACACTGAAAAGAACAAAGTACCAGTATTAAAAAAAGATGTGAGCGAATTACTGAATACAGACAGGAAACAATATGATGCCATGTATGGGGCAGATAATACTTACTGGATGTTACAAAATAATGTTATGCAGCTAAAATGGAAGCAACCGCTTCAAGAACCGCTTGGCCAGATGGAGGCCTGGACGTATCCTTATACAAAGTATCTGGGAGAATATGATACGAATTTACCAGAGGATACAAAAGCGGGAATGGCAGATACAAAAATAACAATTTTGTGGGGTGAAACGTTGCCGAAACTATTAATTGCCAAAAGTGATGCACAATTTGATGCCATTATCAGTGATTTTAAAGCAAAGAGAGAAGCACTTGGATATGAACTGGTTATGCAGGAAAAAACAGATCAAATCAAACAGGCGAAGAAAGAACTGGGTATGGAATAAGTTGATGAAAGTAAAGAAATTTTTTGAAAATCTGAGATTAAATGTAAAATTTACAATATTAATCGTAATCATGATTTTGATTCCGATAACAATTCTGGCAGGTTTTTTGTTTCATAATATGGAAAAAAATGTAATTCACGAAAATGTAAATTATATGCAGTATATAATGGAAAGAAATCATGACCAGATTTTGACAAATATTGATTCTATTAATATGTCTACACAGTTTTTTTTGAGCGATGAAAAAATGCTTCAGGTGCTAAATGATGCAGCAGAAAAAAAGATGCTAACAGCTGAAGAACTATTGGATTTTCAGCATGAAGACATTGAATCATTAGAGCGACTGGTAAATAATAATCCACTGCTATACAGAGTCAGTGTCTATGCATCCAATGATAATGTACAGGAAATGATGCCGATTTTGTATAATAAGTCAAGAATGCAACGATTACAGTGGGCGGAAAAGAAAAACTATGATGGATGGAATTTTAATTATATCGATAATATATTTTCTTCTTTTACCATGAATCAGAATCGAAAAATAATTTCGCTGGTAACGCCAGTGGAAGACTATAATAATGGGAGAATCGGAACAATTGAGTCAGCAATGCTTATGTCGGCAATGTTTCCAAGTATGTATGAATCCATTGAAAATGAATGGAGCTGTTTTACAGATAAAAAGGGAAATATATATTTTGGAACGAATGAGAAAAAAGATTCTAAGGAACTGGTAAAAAAATTATTAAAAAAAATAGAAAAAAGCACAGCAAAAGATAAAATTAAAACATATTATATAAAATTAAATGGGCAGGATCTGGTTGTATCTTATCTTTCCATGAAAGAAATACCAGGTACTTTAATCAGTACGCAGGATATCTCAAAAGATTTAAGTCATGTAAGGAAACAAAAATATAATTTTGTTTTTGGTATGATTATTCTTATAATTGCAGCAGCTTTTGGGATTAATTGGATTGTAAACAGGCTTTTGCGACAATTTTATAGCATTTTAAAATCTATTCGGGAAGTGCAAAAAGGAGACTTGAATGTAGAAATCAAAAACTGTGGTTCAGATGAAATGGGGGAACTTGGCATACAAATCAATAAAATGTTAATTCGGATTAAAAAGCTGATGGAGGATAATATCAAGCGTGAACTTATGGCTAAGAATGCAGAAATCCGGGCATTGCAGAACCAGATCAATGCACATTTTATTTATAATGTATTAGAGTCCATAAAAATGATGGCAGAAATTGAAGAAGAGTACACGATTTCCGATGCAATAACTTCCCTGGGAAAAATGCTTCGTTATAATATGAAGTGGGTATCAAATAATGTTACAGTAGAAGAAGAATTATCCTATATAAAAAATTATATGGCATTGATGAATATCCGATATGATTTTGAGATATATTTATCAATCAATATGCCAGAACTTATAAAGCGGCAGAGAATTCCAAAAATGTCATTGCAGCCAATTGTAGAAAATGCTATCGTGCATGGCATTGAACAGTTGTGTGAAGATACAAATATTTATGTAAAGGGAGTTTTGGAAGGAAAAGATTGTGTCATTGAAATTACAGATGCAGGGAAGGGAATGAGTGAAGAAGAGCTGGAAAAATTAAATTTAAAAATCAACGGAAATATGCAGATTACCGGAGAGTCTGGTATTGGACTTAAGAACGTTTCAGACCGTATTAAAATTTCTTTTGGGGAGATGTATGGCATTCATATTGCATCAAAGGTGGGATGCTATACAAAAGTTATGATTAAAATTCCAATTCAGATGGAGCCACAATCGTTCATAACTGGAGATGAAAAAGATGAATGTACTAATAGTAGAAGATGAAAAAATGATACGTCAGGGCATAAAGACGATGATTCAAAGAAGCGGATTTCAAATGGACATGATCATAGAGTGCATGAACGGAGAAATGGCGCTGGAAGTTTTAAAAAACCAATCGGTTGATATTATGTTTACAGATATCCGCATGCCGAAAATGACAGGAATCGAGCTTGTAAAAAAGATGCAGCAATTGCCATCAAAGAAGCCACTTACAGTTGTTATCAGTGGATATGATGAGTTCTCCTATGCGGTGGAAATGATGCGTTATGGAGTTCGGGAATATATTTTAAAACCAGTAGAGCGGGAAAAAATACAAGAGCTATTAGAAAAATTTATAAAAGAAATCGACGAGAATCAAAAAGAAGCAGTTGCAGATGAAAAAATAAGTGTACAGCAGTTTAAATATTTTATGTTAAACAAAAAAGCAACGAGAGAAGAATGGGAAATTTTAGAAGGTAAATATGCACAAGAATTTTACAAAGGAGACTTTTATGTCTGTTGCTGTAAATATAACAAAAACAAAATAGAAAGCGGGCAATATATTTATATTCACGATTTGGAAGGAAGTGATATTTATATTGTCGAAAAAGAAAAACTGGCTTTTGTGCAAAAAAACGAATTAAGTCATAGTTTTTATGGTGTCAGTAATTCTCATTGTGGGATAAAGGAATTATCGAAAGCTTATGATGAAGCACAAAGTGCAAGAAAACAATCTTTTTGTACCAATCAGGCATGCGTTTTTTTTGAATCCGTGAAAGCAGTAAAAAATAATCAATTAAGAGAAACAGCACAAATGCTGTTGACAAAAGAGTCTTGTATGAAAAAAGTGCAGCTGCTTGGGACACAAAAGCAGGATGAAATGGCAAAAATATGGGAAGGATTTTTTCATTTCGTCTTAACTGGTTATATAACACCAGAAGAGATTCAGCTTCATATGATAGAATTCGCACAGGAAGTTAAAAAAACATACAGCCATCTTTCTGAAAAAGTAACGGTACTGGATGGAATAGAAGAAGAGATTTTTCAAAAAGAAAATTTAGAACAATTTAAGAATATTTTTATGGAAGAACTGTTTCATTTAAATAAGGAAATTATTCATATTTTAGATCATCGTAAGAGTGCAGATAAAATGAAACAGGCAGTACAATATATTTTGGAAAATTATATGAAGGATTTGAATATGGCAGTAGTTTCCAATCATATTTCTATGAACTATTCCTTGTTTTCCGCTAGTTTTAAAGAATATACGGGAAGTAATTTTGTGAATTATCTAAAGGATATCCGTATGGAAGAAGCAAAAAAACTCCTGACACAAACGAATAAAAAAATTATTGAAATCAGTCAGGAGATTGGATATGAAAATGAAAAACATTTTATGAAAACATTTAAAAATACTTATGGAGTTTCTCCGAGTGAATACCGCAAAAATACAGGAACGGTTTAAACAGATTTTTTCGCTGCTAAATCAAGTTCTGCAAGATGAAACAGCTTATGAAGAAGCTCTGGCGTAGGCTGTTCTTCTGCTTTGGCCAAGGCGAATCCAAAACTTACGGATACAGAATATGCCTTTGAACTTAAGGAATTGTAATTATTTAAATATCGTTCTATTTTTTGCAATAAATCAAGGGCAGATTCTTTTGTGGAATCAGCAGCAAATAAATAAAAAGTATCATCATCAAATCGTGCACACAAATCATTTCCTGAAATGTGATGCTCAAGTGCATGCCCAAATATCTGGATTGCAAAATCGCCTTCAGAACGACCATAAGTTTCATTAATTTGTTTTAGATGGTTTAGATCAAAAATAAAACAGCCAACTGGATTTTTACATGTACAGGCATGTTTTAGAAAAATTTGTTTAAAATAATTATATCCATGTTTGTTATAAAATCCAGTTAGTGGATCTTTCATATAGATTTCTTCTAATTTTTGTTCCATATAAGAGGTAAATTTAATTTTGCAAATTCCCTGAAGCATTTGATTTATATTCATGACCCAGCTAATAAGCTGAAAGTGATAGTCCATCTGATTATGTTCATAAGACAGAGCAATATATCCAAAATTTTTCTCTTCAAAGAAAAGAGGTGTAAAGACATAAGCACCTGCAATCTCATTTCCAGCAATTTCAGGAATGAGATTTTTCTTTAAAAAGGTACATTCTGGAAGTTCTTTTCCATTTTTCACAGCAAGTTTTAAAATAACTTCTTCTGCGGCATCTTCAGCTGGTTGCATGGAAGATGAAAAATCAAACATCTGACTGCTTACAAAATCCCAACCAGGATAAAGGCATAAATAAAATTCTTTGCAGTGTTCAATGCAGGATATATATTTTTTTAACAAAAGCATTCCTTCGTCAATATCTGTAATATGCTGAAATTCAGAAGACATGCGCATGGACTGGATCATGGAAAATTCCAGATTACTAGTATAGTGATTTAAATTTTGAATATGAAAAATGGGATTTGGATGCTCTTTTGGAGTACATCCACAAGATTCCCGTATGCAAAGAGTCGACGTAATGGTAAAAGAATCCTCAATTAATATTCCCTGCAATACTTTCATCAATTGTAAAATAGCAGAGGTTCCAAGTTCGTAAACAGGAAAAGAAACGCTGGTTAAGGCGGGAACTACATTTTTCCCATCCAAAGTATCATCAAATCCTGAAATGGCAAAATCTTCTGGAATATGGTACCCTAAGAGATTTGCTTCAGACATAAGATTTAATGCCATTCTATCGTTGTAGCAGATAATCGCATCTGGTAAATTCTCTTTTGAGAAAAAAGCAAATGCATCTTTTGAACTTTCAAAATCATAATTCCCATGAAAAATATCATGTATTCCAATTTTTAGACTGAAGTTTTGCATGGCATTTTCATAGTGATTCTGCCGAACCAGGGAGATTTCCTTTTCAATTGTATTTCCCAAATAGCATATGCGTTTACAATGATGTACCAAAACGAAATGTTTTACCATATCTTCGATTGGCATGTTATTATCTAATGTAATATGCGTAAAAGAGGAGGCAGAAGAAGTGATTTCAATCACAGGGCAGGTTGCCTTATCTTTTAATTGAATTAGAATCTGTTCTTTTAAATCTTTGGCAAGATATGTACCTGAGACGAAAATGATGCCACAGTAGGAATCATAATTTGGTAATGTTAAAATATAGGTGTCTCCATTTTTATAATTACCAATATTCTCTCCATCCAGTGAAGTAAAAATTTCTACGCTGTAGCCAAATTCAGTTGCTTTATCAATAATCCCCTGACAAACATTTTTCTGGTAAAAACCAAAGATATGGGATATAAAAACCCCAATTTTTTTTGTATGATACATAAATCCTCCCATATACCTTCCGATATAATTCTATTTTAGAAAATCTCAAGAGAATTTTCAATAGTAATGCACACACAAATGTGATAAAATAAGCGCACCGATAGCTTTTTATGTTTTATAACAATGCAACATAGGACTGAAATAAACTTAAAGCAAGGAAAAAGGTGCTAGATGTTCGTTTTCTGACAAAAATGATACGTGTATCAGTTGGACTGAAGTAGCAGGCTTATTGAAACAAAAAGCGTTTTGTAAATTAGGAGGACGCCTATGTCAGAAGAAATGGGAAGAAATTTATTTAATAATGGAAGATATTGTAAAAATTGCGGGAAAGTATTATTCGAGACCTATACAAAAGAATATTGTACGGTATGTGAGACCCAGTTGCTTTTTGATGATGTAAGAGATTATATCAGAGGTCAGGATGTAAATGAATATGATGTCGCCAAGCATTTTGATATACCAGTATCACTGGTGCAGCGTTGGATAAAAGAGGGCAGAATTGAATATAAAGAAAAAGAACAAAAAACACTTGCTATTGTGTTCTGTCAAAGATGCGGTGCAAGAGTAAATTTTGGTACATTATGTCCGAAATGTCTGAAAGAAATGAATGAACAAAGAAAAGGATATATGGTAGCGCAACCAAAAACAGAAGAAGAAAATCGCATGCACTTCCTGGAATGAGTTGTAAAATTTAATAAAATAAAATGCAAACAAAAACACCAGTCTTTTTTCGTTTCAAAAGAAGACTGGTGTTTTATTTATGTTTGTAATAAGAATAGGGCAAATAGGGCAAGCATATAAAAAATACAAAGCCAGATTCTTATCAGATTAGTTATTCATTTGTTTTTCTGTAATCAATCGAAGCTTTTACGAAGCCTTTGAAAAGCGGATGTGGTCTGTTTGGTCTTGATTTCAATTCTGGATGAGCCTGTGTAGCTACAAACCATGAATGTTCTGGAATTTCAATCATTTCTACGATTCTTCCATCTGGTGATAAACCGCAAAGATCCATACCATGTTCTTTTAAGGTAGCTCTGAAATCATTGTTGACTTCATATCTGTGACGGTGTCTTTCATGAATAATATCAGATCCATATACCGTATATGCTCTGGAAGCTTTATCAAGGACACATGGATAAGAACCAAGTCTTAAAGTACCACCAATATTTTCCACATCATTTTGATCTGGCATTAAGTTGATAATAGGATGTGTTGTATTAGAATCAAATTCAACACTGTGTGCATCACGGAATCCACAAATATGTCTTGCAAATTCAATAATTGCAATCTGCATACCAAGACAGATACCAAGATAAGGAATATTATTTTCACGTGCATGTTTCGCTGCAAGAATCATTCCTTCGATACCACGGCTTCCAAATCCACCAGGAACGAGGATACCTGAGATACCTTCAAATATTTCGTTTACATTTTCGGGGGTAACTGTTTCAGAATCAACCCAGCTGATATTAACGGTAGCACGCTCTGCAATCCCACCATGTTTTAATGCTTCTACAACAGAAATATAAGCATCATGAAGCTGTGTATATTTTCCAACGATTGCAACGTTAACTTCCTGTATCGGATGTTTTAGTGCATCTACCATTTCTTTCCAGTCAGCTAAATCTGGTGTTGGGCAATCTAATTTTAAGCAGTCACATGCAACTTTTGCAAGATGTTCTTCTTCCATAGCAAGAGGTGCTTCATATAAATATTCCACATCAAGATTTTGAAGTACATGATCATTTGGAACATTACAAAATAGTGCAATCTTATCTTTTAATCCCTGGTCGAGTGGCTGTTCAGAACGGCATACGATAATGTCTGGCTGAATACCCATTCCCTGAAGTTCTTTTACACTTGCCTGTGTCGGTTTTGTTTTTAATTCGCCGGAAACGCGAATATATGGAATTAATGTGACATGAATTAAGATAGCATTTTCGTGTCCTACTTCATGTTGGAACTGACGAATAGATTCTAAGAAAGGCTGGCTTTCAATATCACCAACAGTACCACCAACTTCGATAATGGCAATATGAGTTTCATCCGTTGCGGAATAATTACGGTAAAAACGACTTTTAATTTCATTTGTGATGTGTGGAATTACCTGAACGGTTCCACCACCAAAATCTCCGCGGCGTTCCTTTTGTAATACGGTCCAATATATTTTCCCGGTAGTTACATTAGAATTTTTGGTTAAGCTTTCATCGATAAAGCGTTCATAATGGCCTAAGTCCAAATCTGTTTCTGCTCCGTCGTCCGTAACAAAAACCTCTCCGTGCTGAATCGGATTCATGGTACCAGGATCAATGTTGATATATGGGTCGAACTTTTGCATGGTTACTTTGTAGCCTCTGGCTTTTAAAAGTCTGCCTAAAGAAGCCGCTGTAATACCTTTTCCAAGTCCGGAAACAACACCGCCGGTGACGAAGACATATTTTACAGGCATAGGTAAATCCTCCTTCAATAATATTGATAATAAATGTATGAAAAGTTATAAAGGCCAACAGTTGAAGTGCATGTCTTCCGTTGACCTAAGTTTATACAATAACCCACATATTATATACCTGACTTCACAAAAAATCCACAACTTTTTTTGGATAAGGAAAAATTTGAAATTGCAAATTTAGAAAAACTTTATAAAAAAGGAAAAAAGTTCATGAAGTATATATTGCTTTTGGTAGTTTTTAAACATATAATGTAGAAGATATTTTAAAAATGTAAAATATTTTGTATAGATAAAAGCGCCTGCTTATAATCATAGAAACGAAAAGTTGGAGGATAGGATGGATAATCAGGGACCAAACAATAACAATAACAACCAGAATAAGCCAAATAAAAAAAATGATAAAAATGGGCAAATGCTCTTTTTATTTATTGGTGTAACATTGATAATACTGTTCTTTTTAAGTTTAATCGCAAAATGGGAAACACAAATTACCGCAAAAGAAATCTCTTATACTGAATTTATTAAAATGGTGAAAGAAGATAAAGTAAAAACTGTTGAATATGGGACACAACAGATAAATATTACACCAAAGGCAGTCTCAGACAGTAAAACGGAAACAGTGAAAGTAACTTATTATACAGGATATATTACGGATGACACGTTACTTCCTTTATTAGAAAATAAAGGAGTTGACGTCAAAGTAGCGATACCAAGCAATACATCTGCATGGATTTATAATATTTTGTCATTTTTAATTCCACTTGCAATTCTTTGGATTGCAGCAGGATTTTTAATGCGTCGTATGGGCGGCGGCGGTGGTGGAGTTATGGGCGTTGGAAAGAGTAATGCCAAAGTATACGTCGAGAAATCAACGGGTATTATGTTTAAGGATGTAGCCGGACAGGATGAGGCAAAAGAATCACTTCAGGAAGTTGTCGATTTCTTACATAATCCACGCAAATATACGGAAATAGGAGCAAAGCTTCCCAAAGGAGCACTATTAGTAGGACCTCCGGGAACAGGTAAGACTTTACTTGCAAAGGCAGTAGCAGGAGAAGCAGGAGTTCCGTTTTTCTCTCTTGCAGGTTCTGATTTTGTTGAAATGTTTGTTGGTGTCGGAGCTTCCCGTGTAAGAGATTTATTCAAAGAAGCACAAAAACAGGCGCCTTGTATTATTTTTATTGATGAAATTGATGCAATTGGTAAAAGCAGGGATAGTCGCTTTGGCGGTGGTAACGATGAAAGAGAACAGACGTTAAACCAGTTGCTTTCAGAAATGGATGGATTTGATACATCAAAGGGTCTTTTGATTCTTGCTGCAACAAACCGACCGGAAGTATTGGATAAAGCACTGCTTCGTCCAGGTCGTTTTGACAGACGTATTATTGTAGACAAACCAGACATGAAGGGAAGAATTGAGACTTTAAAAGTTCATGCCAAAGATGTTTTGATGGCGGATGATGTTGATTTAGAAGCATTGGCGTTAGCATCTGCAGGACTTGTAGGTTCTGATCTTGCCAATATGATTAACGAAGCTGCAATCAATGCAGTTAAGAATAAAAGAAAATTTGTCACACAGGCAGATTTGTTTGAAGCTTTTGAATTAGTAGCAGTTGGCGGAAGAGAGAAAAAAGACCGTGCAATGAGCGAGAAAGAAAAAAGAATCGTTGCATATCATGAAGTAGGACATGCAATTGTAACAGCACTTCAAAAGAATGCTGAGCCAGTACAAAAGATTACAATTGTGCCTAGAACAATGGGTGCATTAGGATATACACTTCAGACACCAGAAGAAGAAAAATTCTTACAGACACAAGATGAGCTTGAAGCTAAAATCATTACATTTATGGCGGGTAGAGCAGCTGAGGAAGTGGTATTTCATTCTGCAACAAGTGGTGCAGCAAATGACATCGAAAGAGCAACTGCGATAGCAAGAGCAATGGTGACACAGTTTGGTATGTCTGAAAAATTTGGAATGATGGGACTTGCAACAGTTGAAAACCAATATTTAGATGGCAGAGCAACATTAAATTGTGGGGATGAAACAGCAGCACTTGTGGATAAAGAAGTTCTTATGATGATTAATAACAGTTATGCGACAGCTACTAAGCTTTTGGAAGACAACCGAGAGGCATTAGATCGTATTGCAGATTATCTGTTTGAACATGAGACTATTACTGGAAAAGAATTTATGAAAATTTTTCGTGAATTGAAAAATTTACCAGATCCAGATGAAAAAAAGAACGACAACGATAAACAAAACACAGTAGAAAAACAAATATATGTAACAGAATCAGAAGTATCTGGAGATAAGAAACAAGAAACTAAAGTACCAGAAGAAAATACTTCGATAAATAAAAAATCGATTACAGATGATATGTTTGTTGATGATGAGGAATAATGTTTATTATAGAAGATGAATTAAAAAAGCTTCCAGATAAACCAGGTGTTTATATTATGCACGATGAGCAGGATGTAATTATTTACATCGGAAAAGCAATTAATTTAAAAAATCGTGTCAGACAATATTTTCGCCCAAGTCATGATGAAGGAATTAAAAAAGCACAGATGGTAAAACAGATTGTGCGATTTGAATATATAATAACAGACTCGGAACTGGAAGCCCTGGTACTTGAATGCAATCTGATAAAAGAACACAGGCCAAAATACAATACGATGTTAAGGGATGATAAAACATACCCTTATATTAGGGTGACTCTTGGAGAAGTATTTCCAAGGGTCCTCTTTTCGCGTCAGATAAAGAAAGACAAATCGAAATATTTTGGTCCATATACAAGTGCAACAGCCGTAAAGGATACGATTGAGATGTTGCAGAAAATGTATAAAATAAGAACATGCAACCGTAACCTTCCCAAAGATATCGGCAAAGAAAGACCGTGCTTAAACTATCATATCCATAAATGCGACGCTCCGTGTCAGGGTTACATAACTGAAACCACGTATAAAGAATCCATAGATATGGTAATCACTTTTTTAAATGGGAACTATCAGCCAATATTAAAAGATTTAGAGTCCAAGATGCTAAAATCATCAGAAACAATGGAATATGAAAAAGCGATAGAATACCGCGACTTGATGGAAAGTGTACGGCAGATTGCCCAAAAACAAAAAATCACGAATTTTGATGGAGAAGATAAAGACATTATTGCCATGGCGAATGATGATAAAGATGCAGTGGTACAAATTTTCTTTATACGATCAGGAAAACTAATCGGGCGGGAACATTTTTACGTGAAAATTGCAACAGAAGAAAAAAGAAGTCAGATTCTGGCAACTTTTTTAAAGCAATTTTATTCTGGAACACCATTTTTACCAAAAGAAGTTATGCTACAGGAAGAAATAGAAGAGCATGAAGTTATAGAAGAATGGTTAACAAAAAAACGCGGGGCAAAAGTACATTTGAAAGTTCCACAAAGGGGTATGAAAGAAAAGCTGGTAGAATTAGCACAAAAAAATGCCGAGATGGTTTTAAGCCAGGACAAAGAGAAATTGAAACGAGAAGAAGGAAGAACCATAGGGGCACTAAAAGAGATTTCAGGTCTTTTGGAATTAAACGATATAAAACGTGTGGAAGCTTTTGATATTTCAAATATCAGTGGATTCCAGACAGTAGGTTCTATGATTGTTTATGAAAAAGGAAAACCTCATAGAAGTGATTACCGTAAATTTCGTTTAAAAACAGTTGCAGGACCAGATGACTATGCTTCTATGCATGAAGTTCTGACCAGAAGGTTTCTTCATGGGATGGAAGAAAAACAAAAAATGGTTGTAAAAGACTTGCCGGAAGACTTTGGCAGTTTTACAAGATTTCCTGATCTTATTATGATGGATGGTGGAAAAGGTCAGGTGAATATTGCACTTACGGTACTAAAAGAATTACATTTAAATATTCCGGTATGCGGTATGGTGAAAGACGACCACCATAGGACAAGAGGGCTTTATTTTGACAATAAAGAAATTCCGATTGACAGAAGTGGCGAAGGGTTTAAATTAATTACAAGAATACAGGATGAAGCACATAGATTTGCGATTGAATATCATAGATCGCTTCGAAGCAAAGAGCAGGTTCACTCTATTTTAGATGATATTAAGGGAATTGGACCAAACAGAAGAAAAGCATTGATGAAGACATTTCGATCTATTGAGGCGATTGAGTCTGCGCAACTGGAAGAACTTATGAAGACCAGCGCAATGAATCAGGCCAGTGCTCAGGCGGTATATGACTTTTTTAAAGAACGTCAGAAGAAAAAGACATTGGAATAAGTAAAAATCTCATGAAACCATGGCATACAGATTTGTTTTTTGAAGAGGGATTGAAGGTAAAGTGCATGTATGCTAAACTTAGCATAGAATAATATGGAAAATCACAAAGGAGTGGACATTATGCAGGGTGTATCAATTGAAAAAATTGCAAAAAAACTGGATTTAAAGAATATCACAGAAAACATGGAACTAAAAAATCATCGGATTTTATTGTCAGATGTTAACCGTCCAGCACTACAGCTAAGCGGATACTTTGATCATTTTGAAGAAAAAAGGGTTCAGATTATTGGTAACGTAGAATTTGCCTATTTAGAGCAGCTGAATCAGGAAAAGAAAGTTGACGTATATCACAAGTTTTTAGCATATGAAATACCTTGTGTAATTTTTTGCAGAAATATGCTTCCAGACGATGATTTCCTAAGAATAGCAGAAGAAAACAATGTACCAGTTTTAGCAACATCACGTTCAACTTCTGAATTTATGGCAGAACTTATCTATAGTTTAAGCGAAGAACTTGCACCATGCATCACAATCCACGGAGTACTTGTAGATGTATACGGGGAAGGACTTTTGATTATGGGCGAAAGCGGCATTGGAAAAAGTGAAGCTGCACTCGAACTTACAAGAAGAGGACATCGTCTTGTAACAGATGACGTTGTTGAAATCAGAAAAATCAATGAGCATACGCTCGTGGGAACTTCACCTGATATTACAAGACATTTTATAGAATTACGAGGAATCGGAATCATTGATGTTAAAACATTATTTGGTGTGGAATCCGTAAAAGAAAAACAAAATATTGACCTTGTAATCAAATTGGAAGACTGGAAGAAAGAAAACGAATATGACAGATTAGGATTAGAAGAAGAATATACAGAATTTCTTGGAAATAAAGTTGTATGCCATTCGTTGCCAATTCGTCCGGGTCGTAACCTGGCTGTAATCTGTGAGGCAGCAGCAGTAAATCACAGACAAAAGAAGATGGGATATAATGCTGCTCAGGAATTATACCGTCGTGTTCAGGCAAACCTTTCCAAACATGAAGATGAAGAGGAAGAAGAATAAAATAACGGGAAATAAAAATAACGAAAATTTAAAAGAGGATATAAAATGGAACGGAAAGTTACTTGGGAACAATATTCAAAAGAAGATTTGAAAAAAATATTTTCTTTTGCAGAAGGATATAAAGCATTTTTATCAAAATGTAAAACAGAAAGAGAATGTGTAAATGAGTTTGTCATTCGTGCAAAGCAGGAGGGCTACCATGACTTAAAGGATATTATCCGCGAGGAGAGGAAGCTTGAAGCAGGAGACAAAATTTATGTAAACCACATGGGTAAATGTTTCGTAAGTTTTATATTGGGAAAAAATGATTTATCCCAGGGAATGAATATTTTGGGAGCACATATTGATTCTCCGAGAATAGATTTAAAACAAAATCCACTATATGAAGATAATGGCCTTGCCATGTTGGATACACATTATTATGGTGGAATAAAAAAATACCAGTGGGTTACAATTCCATTAGCCTTACATGGTGTGATTGCAAAAAAAGATGGAACCGTAATACCAATGGTAATTGGAGAAAAAGACAGCGATCCGGTTCTTGGAATCAGTGACCTTCTGGTTCACCTGGCAGCGGATCAGATGGATAAAAAGGCAGCAAAAGTAATTGAAGGAGAGAATCTTGATATCATGGCAGCAAGTATGCCATTGATGGGAAAAAATGATTTAAGAGAAGCAGTATCTGCAAATCTTTTACATATTTTGAAAGAAGATTATAATATAGAAGAAGAAGACTTTTTATCGGCGGAAATAGAGGCAGTACCGGCTGGCACGGCAAAAGATTATGGCTTTGACAGAAGTATGGTCATGGGATATGGACATGATGACAGAGTCTGTGCATATTCTTCTTTTGAGGCAATGCTTCAGATAAAAGGGATACCAGATACGACCAGTGTCTGTATTCTGGTTGACAAAGAAGAAGTTGGAAACCAAGGAGCAACGGGTATGTTTTCACGTTTTTTTGAAAATGCAGTTGCAGAAATTTTAAATGCAATCGGAAATTACAATGAAATCAACGTAAGACGTGCATTAAGTAATTCAAGAATGATTTCTTCCGATGTGAGTGCTGGATATGATCCAAATTATCCATCTGTTTTTGAAAAGAAAAACACAGCATTTTGTGGAAAAGGATTAGTATTCAATAAATATTCCGGAGTTCGTGGAAAACGGGATGCAAATGATGCCAATGCAGAATTTATAGCTGATATCCGAAAGATTATGGACGAAGCAGGTGTATGTTTTCAAACGGCAGAACTTGGTAAAGTAGATCAGGGAGGCGGAGGAACGATTGCTCACATCCTTGCCAGATACGGAATGCAGGTTCTTGATGGAGGAATTGCAGTTATTAATATGCATGCACCTTGGGAGATTGTCAGCAAAGCTGATTTATATGAAGCATGGAAAGGATATATCGCTTTCTTGAAAAAAGCTTAGATTAAGAAAGTGAGAACGATAGAATTGAAACAGAATTTTTTAGATAAAATACAAAAAATCTTAGATAAAGAACAATATTTTATAGATGAGAAAATGGCATCGCATGTTACCTTTGCTGTGGGGGGACCTGCAGATATTTACTTACTTCCAGGATTAGAGCAGATTGCAGATGTTGTAAAAACATGTACAGAGTTTGAAATCCCGGTTACAATCATAGGCAATGGAAGTAATTTGCTGGTTGGAGATAAAGGGATTCGTGGAGCGGTCATTGCTTTTGGGAATAACATGGAAACAGTCACAACAGAGGGACACTGTCTATATGCAGGTGCTGGAGCAAAATTATGTGATGCAGCAAATGAAGCTGCAAAATATGGTCTTACAGGGCTTGAATTTGCAAGTGGAATTCCAGGCTCTATAGGTGGTGCAATCGTTATGAATGCAGGCGCTTATGGCGGAGAAATGAAGGATGTGGTAAAGTCAGTTTCTATTCTTACAAAGGATGGTGAAAAAAGGGAATTATCCTTAGAGGAGATGGAATTTTCATATAGACATAGCTGTATTATAAAAAATCAGTATTTTGTATTAGGAGCAACGCTTCAGCTGCAAGAAGGCTGCAAAGAAGAAATTAAAGCTCAGATAAAAGAACTTACAAACAAAAGGGAAAGTAAACAGCCTTTGGAATATCCAAGTGCGGGAAGCACATTTAAACGCCCGGAAGGATATTTTGCAGGGAAACTGATTATGGATTCCGGGTTAAGAGGATTTTCCGTTGGTGGCGCACAGGTTTCAGAAAAGCATTGTGGATTTGTGATAAATAAAAATCATGCAACAGCGAAAGACATTTGTGATTTGATAGATGAAGTAATTCGTATTGTTTATGAAAAACAACATGTGAAGTTGGAGCCAGAAGTGAAACGGATAGGGGAATTTTAACAGGAAGGGGTTCTATATGAAACTGGTGATTTTAACAGGAATGTCTGGAGCAGGGAAAAGTGCTGCATTAAAGATGATGGAAGATATCGGATTTTATTGCGTAGATAATCTCCCAATTCAGCTTTTGGAAAAATTTGTCGCGTTAACAGAACAGCAAAGCAGTGACAGACAAAAAGTAGCAGTCGGAATTGATATAAGAAATGGTCAGGCGTTGGATGAACTAAACAGTGTATTAAACGCATTGCAAACTTTAGGGAAAACGTTTGAAATTTTGTTTTTAGATGCAGAAGATGTGGTACTTGTAAAACGTTATAAAGAAACCAGAAGAAATCATCCACTCTCTGGAGGAGATCGTGTAGATAAAGGTATTTCACTTGAAAGACAAAAAGTTGATTTCTTAAAAAAACGTGCAACATATATCATAGATACAAGCAGACTGCTTACTCGCGAATTAAAACTTGAGATTAACAAGATATTTGAACAGAATCAGGATTACAAAAATTTATATATAACAATTTTGTCCTTTGGATTTAAATATGGCATTCCGGCAGATTCAGATTTGGTGTTTGATGTTCGTTTCCTGCCCAACCCATATTATGAAGAAAGCTTAAAATATAAAAGTGGTAATGACCCAGAAGTTCAGGATTTTGTACTGAAATTTAAAGAAGCACATGAATTTTTGATAAAGTTGGAAGATATGGTTGATTTTTTGATTCCCAATTATGTGATTGAAGGTAAAAACCAACTTGTCATCAGTATCGGATGTACGGGAGGAAAACACCGTTCCGTTACACTGGCAAATGAATTATATAAAAGGCTGGAACACAGACAGGAATTTGGATTAAAAATAGAGCATAGGGATATTGATAAAGATGCGAAGCGCAAGTAGGTATTTATATGTCATTTTCAAGTGAAGTAAAAGATGAACTAGCAAAGAATATTACAAAAAGCAGACACTGTCAGATTGCCGAACTGGCAGCAATTTTAAAATTTGATGGAAAAATTGTAAAGGGAACAAATGGTGAAGAAGTTCTTGAAATTGTTACAGAAAATGCTTCTTTAGCAAAAAAAAGCTTTACTTTAATTAAAAAAATTTTTAATATAAGTACAGAAATTTCACAAAGAACCGGGAATGGTTTAAACAAAAATCACATTTATGTTATAACAGCTGCAAAAAAAGAACAGATAGAACAGATTTTAATGACGGAAAAGATATCTTGTCTCACACAGCAAAAAGAGTGTGAACAGGAAATGGTGAATGGTCTTGTGGTACAAAATTCCTGTTGTAAAAGAGCTTTTATCCGAGGAGCATTCCTTTCAGCAGGATCCATGAGCGACCCAGAAAAATCTTATCATTTTGAAATCGTATGTCCGAGTTTAAAATGGGCAACACAGCTGCAGGAAATCATAAATGATTTTGATATAGAAGCCAAAATAGCAACAAGAAAAAAGCATTATATCGTCTATTTAAAAGAAGGTTCGTATATTGTGGATATTTTAAATGTAATGGAGGCACATATTGCTCTGATGAATTTTGAAAATGTCCGAATTATAAAAGAAATGCGAAATTCTGTGAACAGACAGGTGAATTGTGAAACTGCAAATATTCATAAGACAGTAAGTGCAGCAGTAAAGCAGATTGAAGATATCCGTTTTATTGAAAAAAACATGGGATTTTTTAAACTGCCGGAAAATTTAAAAGAAATAGCATATGTACGAATAGAATATCCGGACGCTGCATTAAAAGAACTAGGGACATATCTGCATCCACCAGTTGGCAAATCTGGTGTGAATCACAGACTGAGAAAATTAAGTGAAATGGCAGATGAAATTAGAGGTTATAGTAAAGAGGAGGAAACATATGATAAAAAAATCAGTAAAGATTCAACTCTCAACAGGTTTTGACGCAAGACCAATAGCGATGCTGGTACAGACAGCTTCAAAGTTTAACAGTTCTATTTATCTTGAATTTCAGGATAAGAAAATTAATGCAAAAAGTATCATGGGCATGATGTCACTTAGTGTTTTGAATGGAGATAGCTTGGATGTTGTAATAGATGGGGAAGATGAAATTGTTGCAATCGAGGAAATGGAGAAATTCCTTTCTGGTAAATAACTGCTTTAGAAAGGAAGAATATGCTTATGAAAAAGAAACTTTTATTTATCATAAATCCGTGTTCTGGAAAAGGGCAGATTAAAGCAAGACTTTTTGAAATTTTAGATTATATGACAAAGCAGCATTATGATGTTTCTGTTCATATTACACAAAGTGCGCAGGATGCATTAAATAAAGTGAAAAAAGATGCAAAAAAATATGATCTGCTTGTATGCAGCGGCGGAGATGGGACTTTAGATGAAGCTGTAAGCGGGATGATGCAAAGTGAGAAAAAAATCCCAATCGGGTATATACCTGCAGGAAGTACGAATGATTTTGCAAACTCCTTGAAAATTCCAAAAGATATTTTCAGAGCAGCACAGGTAGCCGTAAGTGGAATAAAGATGCCAGTTGATGTTGGATACTTCAATGGAGATTCGTTTATCTACATTGCTGCATTTGGCCTGTTTACAGATGTTTCCTATCAGACGAACCAGGATTTAAAAAATGTGCTCGGGCATGCAGCATATCTGCTTGAAGGAGCGAAGCGTCTTTATAATATTCCTTCCTACCAGATGAGAGTAGAATATGACAATCATGTAATTGAAGATGATTTTGTTTTTGGCATGATAACCAATTCGATATCGGTAGGAGGTTTTAAAAATCTAACAGGAAAAAATGTACTTCTTGACGATGGGCTCTTTGAAGTAACACTCGTTAAAATGCCAAAAAACCCGGTGGAATTTAATGAGATTCTGGGGTGCTTTGCAAATATGATAGATGATTCAGATTTGATTTATACATTTAAAGCAGATGATATTAAAATTATTCCGCAAAAAGTGATACCATGGACATTAGATGGAGAGTTTGGTGGAGACCATATGGAAGTAGAAGTAAAGAACCTGAATAAAGCAATAGAAATCATGATAAAGCAATAGCTAAAAAAGTTCTTGTTATATTTTTAACTTTATTTTTTATAAAAAGCATGTTATGATAAAACCAAAATCAGACACAACATCGTGTTTGAAAGTAAAAAAAAACGGAGGATAAAAATATGTTAGTATCAGCAACAGAAATGTTAAAAAAAGCAAAAGCTGGACATTATGCAGTGGGTCAGTTTAACATTAATAACTTAGAATGGACAAAATCTGTTCTTTTAACAGCTCAGGAATGTAAATCACCAGTTATTTTAGGTGTATCCGAAGGCGCTGGAAAATATATGACAGGTTATAAAACTGTAGCAGCTATGGTAAAAGCTATGATAGGGGAATTAAACATTACAGTTCCTGTAGCTTTACATTTAGATCATGGTTCATACGAAGGATCTAAAAAATGTGTTGAAGCAGGATTTTCATCTATCATGTTTGATGGTTCACATTATCCAATTGAAGAAAACATTGCGAAAACAACTGAATTAGTTGCACTTGCTCATAAAAATGGAATGTCAATCGAAGCTGAAGTAGGTTCTATCGGTGGAGAAGAAGATGGCGTTGTAGGTATGGGAGAATGTGCAGATCCAAATGAATGTAAATCAATAGCTGATCTTGGCGTAGATATGCTTGCAGCTGGAATTGGTAATATTCATGGAAAATATCCTGCAAACTGGGCTGGATTAAGCTTTGAAACATTAGCTGCAGTTCAAAAACTTACAGGAGATATGCCATTAGTATTACATGGTGGTACAGGTATTCCAGATGATATGATTAAAGAAGCAATCTCTCTTGGAGTAGCAAAAATCAACGTAAATACAGAGTGTCAGCTTACTTTCGCAGAAGCTACACGTAAATATATAGAAGCAGGAAAAGATTTAGAAGGAAAAGGATTTGATCCTCGTAAACTTCTTGCTCCTGGAGCAGCTGCAATCAGTGCAACTGTAAAAGAAAAAATTGAGTTATTTGGTTCTGTAGGAAAAGCTGAATAATCGTTAATTTGCTGAAATCATGGTTTTTATCAAAATAAGATTTGTTTCACAAATAAGAAAAGTTTAAAAAATTTCTTTTTAAACTTGCTTTTTAAACGCAAATGAGCTATCTTATATTTTAGAAATCAGATATCGTGAATGAAAATGAACAAGGGTGTTCCAATTTTGGGATACCCTTTTTTTATAAGTTTACATAACTGGTCAAAAATACGAAACGCGACAATACTTAAGGGGATTGTTATTGTTAAAACAGAAAGGATGTATAAGACGATGAGCGAACTAGGAAAAGAGTATTACAATGTAGCTGATATCTTTGGAGAAAATGTATTCAATGATTCCGTAATGCAGGAACGTCTTCCGAGAAAAGTTTACAAAACACTAAGAGAAGTATTAGACGAAGGTAAAGAATTAGATGCTGCTACAGCCGACGTAATAGCACATGAAATGAAAGAATGGGCAATTGAAAAAGGTGCTACACATTACACACACTGGTTTCAGCCACTGACAGGTGTAACAGCTGAGAAACATGATTCTTTTATTTCTGCGCCAATGCCAAACGGCAAGATATTAATGACATTTTCTGGAAAAGAATTAATCAAGGGAGAACCAGATGCATCTTCTTTCCCATCAGGTGGATTAAGAGCTACATTTGAAGCAAGAGGATATACAGCATGGGATTGTACTTCACCAGCATTTGTAAGACAAGATGCAGCGGGTGCAACACTTTGCATACCAACAGCATTCTGTTCTTATACAGGAGAAGCTTTAGATCAGAAGACACCGTTACTTCGCTCTATGGAAGCGCTTAATGAGCAGACGCTTCGTTTATTGAAAGTATTTGGAAATACAACTTCCAAAAAAGTTACTCCTTCTGTTGGACCAGAACAGGAATACTTTATTGTCGATAGAAATAAATATTTACAGAGAAAAGATATTGTTTTTACAGGACGTACTCTTTTTGGTGCAATGCCTCCAAAAGGACAGGAAATGGAAGATCATTATTTTGGAGCTATTCGTGAAAGAATTGCTTCTTACATGAGAGATGTAAATACAGAACTTTGGAAACTGGGCGTATCAGCAAAAACACAGCATAATGAAGTTGCTCCGGCACAACATGAACTTGCACCAATCTATGCGGAATGTAACGTTGCAGTTGATCACAATCATCTGGTTATGGAAATATTGAAAAAAGTAGCTGGACGTCACGGATTACAGTGTTTATTACATGAAAAACCATTTGCAGGTGTAAACGGTTCTGGAAAGCACAATAACTGGTCGATTACGACAGATGACGGAATTAATCTTTTAGAACCAGGTGAAACACCACATGATAATATCCAGTTCTTATTAGTATTAGTTTGTATTTTAAAAGCAGTTGACGAGCATGCAGATTTACTTCGTGCAGCAGCAGCAGATGTTGGAAATGACCATAGATTAGGAGCAAATGAAGCACCTCCTGCAATTCTTTCTGTATTCCTTGGCGAACAGTTGGAAGATGTTATCTCCCAGTTAGTAAGTACAGGCGAAGCAACAAGAAGCTTAGGAGGCAAAAAATTAGAAACAGGTGTTAAAACATTACCTGATTTCTTAAAAGATGCAACAGATAGAAATAGAACATCACCATTTGCATTTACAGGAAATAAATTTGAATTCCGTATGGTTGGTTCACAGGCTTCTATTGCGCCATCAAATATTGTATTAAATACGATTGTTGCAGAAAGCTTTGCAGAAGCATGTGATATTATTGAAAAATCAGATGACGTTGATTTGGCAGTACATGATTTAATTAAAGAATATGCTACAAAATATCGTAGAATTATCTTTAATGGTAACGGATATTCGGATGAATGGGTAGTTGAAGCACAAAAACGTGGATTACCAAACATCAAATCCATGGTAGAAGCAATTCCAGCATATATCACTCCGAAATCTATTGAAATTTTTGAAAAATATCATATTTTTACAAAAGCAGAATTAGAGTCCCGTGTTGAAATTGAATTTGAAACATATGCGAAGTCAATTAATATAGAAGCTCGTACAATGATTGATATTGCTGCAAAACAGATTATCCCTGCTGTTATTCATTTTACAACAACATTAGCAACATCAATTAATGCAGTGAAAGCAGCCTGTGACGCAGATGTTAGCGCTCAGACAGAGATTCTTATAGAGGTTTCTGACTTGCTTTCTGAATCAAAAGTTGCATTAGCAAAATTAATTGATATTACAGAAAAAGCAAATGAAATTGCAAAAGTGGATGAGCAGGCAGCATTCTTTAGAGATGAAGTGAAAGAAGCTATGCTTGCACTCAGAACCCCAGTAGACAAATTGGAAATGCTTGTAGATAAAGAAGTATGGCCAATGCCATCTTACGGAGATTTGATTTTCGAAGTATAAAAATATGCAAGGTAGGAATCTGTTTTCCATTTTATCTGGAAAAAAGATTCCTATAAAGTAAAAAACTCCCATAAAAGGGAGGATGCCAGGTAACAATTGTTACCTGGCATATATGAAAAAGTTCTATATCTGTATCTGTTGTGTAAGATTATTATAAAAAAGAATCATGAAAAAAGAGTGTTCAAGAGATGAAAGTTTTTTGAATGAGCCATGAATAAACTGTGAACATGGTACTAGAAAAACACAATTTGCTTGAAAAAGATGAAAAATAATTTATAAAAAACAGGAAACTGCTATTTGAAAAAAATTATCAATGGAGATAATTTTGACTGCATATGTATAATATGTGCAATCAAAATTGTCTCTATTTTTTGTTTACAGGGAAATGAAAGCCTTGTATTGTATCCTTTGATACTAATCTAAATTGATTAGGTTAGTACTATCTAATCCCCTTAGTAGTATATACATCAACAGAAAAAGTCCTCGGAGCAATCCGGGGATTTTTTCTACAAAAACTTAATTTGAATTGTTAGAAAATGTAAATTGTTTACTTTTCTTGTTAGATAAAGGGATTGTAATTCTTGTGTTTTTATTATAAAATATGTGTTGATTAGTAATGTTTAAAGGAGTATTGACATGCGTTATCTTCCAATCGCTAGATTATCAGCAGGTATGGCTTTGGGACAAGATATATACGATGGAGAAGGTAGAATGCTTTTAGCCAGGCATTTGATTCTTGACAAGGAGTATATTGCTAATTTAGAAGAATTAGGGTTTCCTGGAGTTTATATTGACGATAAATTTACAGCCGGTATTGAAATAGAAGAAGTGTTAAGTCCGGAAGTGAAGTGCCAGGCTCTTAAATTGGTACAGAATTTTTTCTTGGAAGAAAGTGGTTCTTCTAAGTTGGAAGAAAATAAAATCCGGAATCTTATCGAAAAAATTGTACGAGAAGTGTTAAGTGATGGTGATCTTATGTATAATATGATGGATCTTAAGACCTATGATGATTATACGTATTTTCATTCAGTGAACGTCGCTACTTTGTCGTGCGTAATTGGCGCACGCTATAAAATGAGTGAAGACCAATTGAAATTGCTGACAACCGCAGCAATGCTCCATGATATTGGTAAAAAGTTTTTAGAACTGGATATATTGAATGCAAAAAGAGCATTATCTGATGCAGAAAAACGCATGATGTTGCAGCATCCCAAATTAGGATATGAATATTTAAAGAAAAACTTTCGTTTTGGGATGGAAGTCTGTGAAGGTATTTTAGAACATCATGAATGGTATAATGGAGAAGGGTATCCTCTTAGAAAGTCGGGAAATGATATTTCTATTTTTGCCAGAATTATCAAACTTGCAGATGTATATGATGCAATGACTTCAAAACGACCATATCATGAGGCTTTATCACCATCGGATGCAGTAGAATATATTATGGCAATGAATGAGACTGAATTTGACCCAGAAATGGTAAATGTATTTGTAAGGTGGGTTGCTGTATATCCGATTGGATGCGAGGTAGAGTTATCAAATGGGCAAAGAGCAATTGTTGTGAAGAACTTTCATGATTTTGTACTTAGACCAATTGTAAAGATAATAGATAGTGGAAAAACACTTAATTTAAAAATGGATAATGAGGCAAGAAATATTACAATTGTAAATATGATTGCTTAATTTGTACGACTTGTTTTGGGACGGGAAATGATGGAACAAAAGAGGTGCTTATGACAGGGCAGGGGAAAAATGCCATGGATTCATTACTGGCAGATAGTTTAAAAGAATTAGTGAAAAAACATCCAATTGAAAAAATAACAATAAAAGAAATTACAGATAAGGCGGGTGTAATCCGGCCTACTTTTTATAACCATTTTCAGGACAAATATGAACTTTTAGAATGGATTATTATTACAGAAGTGCTAGAACCGATATTACCTCTGTTAAAAAACAATATGGTAGATCAGGCAATGCTGTTACTTTTTTCAAGCATAGAAAGAGAAAAGTCATTTTATACAAAGATAAGCCATATGGAAGGACAAAATTCGTTTTCGCAAATATTTAAAGATGGTGTAAGGCGCATATTGCTTCAGATTCTTGCAGAATCAGAAAATAAAAGTGTGGAAAGTAAAAAGAACCAGTTCCATTGTCTGACACCAGAGTTAATAGCAGATTATTATGCACAGTCCATCGGATTTTTTGTGATTCGCTGGATTGAACAGAATATGGATATAACACCAGAAGAACTTTCAAAGGTAACAAATTTTATGATGCAAAGAAGTCTTTTGGATTATTTGATGGCAGAATGATACATTTACCGTAAAATGTATAAATGAGATGACAAAAACATAGAAGTGTATAAGGAAAAAAGACATAAAAAAAGTATTGAATCTGTTTTTGAAAAGTATTTGTTTTTATACTAGAAAAGTAAAAAGAGATTTAAAATGATATAAGGTTCAAAGTTCTGGAAGGAGAAAAAAATGAACGGGATAGAAGCTGTTTTAATAACGCTTGGAATTTCCTTAGATATATTTGGCGCTGTAGCATGTCAGGGAGCATTAGCAGCAAAGATTGAAAAAAAACATGTGGTTTTGGTATGTGCAGTGGTAGCCTTATTGCAGGTATGTGCACTCTACATCGGAAATCTGGCTTCAACAACCTTACTTCGAATAGATGATAAGGAAGGTGCTCTTTTGGTAAGCCGGATAATTGCTTCTATTATCTTTATTGCACTTGGAATCCGCCTATGCTATAAGGCATGGAAAAATGAATATATTCTGGAACGCAGGGAAGATGTTCTGACCATTAAGAATTTCACTAAAATGACAATCTTGACCAGCATTTATACAATTCTGACTGGAATTGCATTTGGTTTTCTGGCAACGAGCCTATGGCTTATTCTGCTGTTAATTGTTTGCTTTACAATCACGGTAGTAATATCAGGTTTATATACTGGGTATCACTTTGGATTTCGACCAAAAACAAAAGCTTTTTTTATCGGAGGGGTAATGCTAATCATTGGTGGAATCGATGTCATTATACGTTATGTTGGTTAAAAAAAGAGAGAGTGAAAAAAGATATCGGAAGACTTTATCAGAAACAGGATATTCGATGAAGAATATTTGTTTTGAATATAAAGTCTTTTTTTATTTAGGCAAAAGCTCAGTTTATGAAAAATTTAGGCATCGATAAAGCAAAGCATGTTATAATAGAACGATTGAGATAATATGTTAACAGATAAAACCTTTGCTTTGCAATGGTATGGAGGAATCCATTTTATGGTAATGGTAAAAGTTTATACAGCGGATAAAAAAGAATACACAAATATAAGCTGCAAAGAGGGAGAGTATCTTTCTGATGTATTAAAAAGGCATAACATAAACATCAATACAGCCTGCAATGGCAAAGGGATCTGCAAAAAATGCAGTGTTTTTTTATTAGAAAAAACACAGGAAGAACAAACACTTATAAAATCACGGGTATTATCCTGCCAATATATAGTAAAACAATCCTGTATGATTCTAATACCAGAGGAATCTGTTTTTCAGGAACAATTTTTACAAAGCGCACAAATGCAAAAAGCAACAATACCAGAGTCTGCAACACAGAACGCAACGATACAGAATTCTATAAAACAGAACTCAACAGCACAGAAATCATTTATAGCAGAGAAGTTTCTCAAAAAAGAAACGATGACGTTCTCTGAAAGAAACAGATATAGTGCAGCAATAGATATCGGAACAACAACACTTGCCTTTGCTCTTATAGATGTGCAAAATAAAAAAGTTATAAAGATGCAAACAGATGTGAATCCACAAAGAAAATACGGATTGGATGTCATTAGTCGTATGCAGTCGAGTGTGCAGGGGAAACGAGAAGAGCTAAAAAGACTTATATGGGAATCCATTCAGATAAATTTGAAAAAGATGTTAGAAGAGATAGAGCAGAAGGAACAGATAGAGCAGGAACTACCTTGTGAGGCGGAATTTGATGATTTAAAGACAAAAAATCAACAGAAGCATGAAATATGCGTTCCGATAGAAAAAATAGTGATTTCAGCGAATACAGCGATGCAGCATATGCTTTTAGGAGATTCCTGCGAAACATTATCTAAAGCGCCCTTTACTCCTGCGTCTCTGGCATACCGTGAAATTCCGGCTTTAGAGATTTTTCCGAAAGCAGAAATGGTTTTAAAAGAAGCCTTACTGATTTTGCTACCTGGAGTTTCGGCGTTTGTCGGGGCAGATATCGTTTCCGGATTATATGCGCTGAATTTTGATAAAGAAGAAAATGCTTTGTTTTTAGATTTGGGAACGAATGGAGAAATGGTTTTAAAAACAAAGGATAAGATGCTTGCAACGGCAACTGCGGCAGGTCCGGCATTGGAAGCGGCAAATATTTCCTGTGGAATGGCAGGAATACCAGGAGCAATCTATAAAGTGAACGGTATCCGTGGGAAGCTGCAGATTTCTACCATACAAAATCTTACAGCAAAAGGTATTTGTGGTAGTGGTGTCATAGATTTGGTATATGAGCTTTTAAAAGCAGAATTTATTGATAAAACTGGAAGAATGTCTCTACAAAATGAGGAAGATAAAATCGTGCTTGCCAAAACGAATAGAGAAGAGGAAATATCTTTTACACAAGAGGATGTAAGGCAATTGCAGATGGCAAAGGCAGCAATCCGGGCTGGAATGGAAATTTTAATGAAAGAGTCAGACATCCTGGCACAAAATGTAGAAAAGGTTTATCTGGCAGGAGGACTGGGATATTCGTTAAATGTATTTAAAGCAGCAGGAATCGGACTGATTGCACCAATCTTTCGTTCAAAAGCAAAAGCAGTAGGAAACACATCACTCCTTGGAGCGATTCGTTTTTTACAAGAAGAGGATGGAAAAGACAGGATGAGAGAAATTGCATCCCAGATAGAAACCTGTAATCTGGCTCAAAACAAAGGGTTTGAAGCTGCATATATAGAATATATGGATTTTAAGTGAATATTACCAAAAGAAGGCTCTGAATGCAGTGGCAAGTCGCCATTCTTTTGGTAAATTCACTTAATATAGTAAGTATTTTATATAGTTTTGCATACGCCTGCTAAAAGTAATAAAACGAAACAAAACAAACAAAATAAACGAATGAAATAAACAAACGAAACAAACGAAACAAACGAATGAATAAAATAAATGAACGAATAAAATAAACGAACGAATAAAATCAGCACAAATAAAAGCTGACACGCAGCAGTTCGTAATAAAAATAGAATCAGGAAAGAAAATACAGAGGAAATCATGAAAATTTTACTTACAGCAATCAATGCAAAATACATTCATTCAAATTTAGCTCTTTTTAGTCTGAAGGCTTATGCAAAAGACTATAAAGAAAATATAGAGCTTGCAGAATATACCATCAACCATAGAACGGATTATATTTTACAGGAAATATACAAAAAAAAGCCAGACGTCCTGTGCTTTTCCTGCTATATATGGAATTTATCTTATGTAAGAGAAATCGCAATGGAATTTCATAAATTATGCCCGCAGATTCCAATTTGGGCAGGCGGACCGGAAGTTTCTTATGAGACAAAGGAATTTTTACAAAACAATCCTTGCTTTACCGGAGTTATGATCGGAGAAGGGGAAGAGACCTTTACTGATCTGTGCACGTATTATATGCAAACCGGAAAATCAAGTCTTAATCATATCAATGGAATCGCGTATCGTACAATGGAACATGATATCGTATTTACCGAATCAAGAGAACCTATGTGCATTGATGAAATTCCATTTGCATATGAAGATTTAAAAGAATTTGAAAATCGTATCATTTATTATGAATCCAGCAGGGGCTGCCCATTTCGTTGCAGCTATTGCCTCTCATCCGTAGAAAAGACACTTCGCTTCCGCAGTCTGAAACTGGTGGAAAAAGAATTAGACTTTTTTTTGAAAAACAAGGTTACTCAGGTAAAGTTTGTAGACCGGACGTTTAACTGCGATCATGCACATGCAATGGGAATATGGAGATTTATCAAAGAAAATGACAATGGAATTACAAACTTCCATTTCGAAATTGCAGCTGATTTACTAAAAGAAGAAGAAATTGCATATCTACAAACATTTCGCCCAGGTCTTGTTCAACTAGAAATCGGTGTGCAGTCGACAAATGAACCAACGATTGAAGAAATCCATCGAACGATGAATTTGGAAGAATTGAAAAAAATCGTTAAAAAAGTAAAAGTAAAAGAAAATATTCATCAGCATTTAGATCTGATAGCAGGACTTCCATTTGAAGATAGGAAAGCATTTCAAAGATCATTTGATGAAATATACGAGCTAAAGCCAGAGCAGCTTCAACTTGGATTTTTAAAAGTTTTAAAAGGTTCTTACATGTATGAGCATGCAAAAGAATATGAACTAATCTATCATGCACAGCCTCCATATGAAGTCTTATCTACAAAATGGATGCGTTATGATGAGATACTTGAGGTAAAAATTGTAGAAGAGATGTTAGAAGTTTATTATAATAGTGGCCAATTTCCAATGAGTATAAGGTTGTTGGAGACTTTGTTTTCCAGTGTCTATGAGATGTTTCTTTCCATTGGAACTTTCTATGAGAAAAAAGGTTATTTTTCCATGAAACATACCAGAATCCGCCGCCTCGAAATACTACTGGAATTTGTGGAAGAGAATTATGCACAGCAATCTGAAATAGTAAAACAAATGGCAGTATTTGACTTATACAGCAGAGAAAATGCAAAGAGCAGACCTGCTTTTGCAAAGGATGAAAAAGAATGGAAGGAACTGACACATCAATATTGTAAAAATGGGAAAATGCAGCATTTAGAGCAATTTTCATATGAAATACCACAAAAAGAGACATTTTCAAAGGTTCCTAAAAAAACAGCGTCATATTATATCGTATTTGATTATGCAAAAAAAGATAAACTTACAGGTCAGGTTCAAACTCAGATATTAGAAGTCATAGATCAGGAAGAAAGGGAAAATACATGACAAAAAGAACCACAGAGATTTTAAACAGATTTGATACCGCATATGGAAGGGAACCAATTTGTTATTTAAATCATGAAAATGCATGGCAGCTTTTAATCGCAGTTATCTTAAGTGCGCAGTGTACAGATGCAAGAGTAAATATCGTAACAAGGGATTTGTTTGTAAAATATAATTCGCTGGAAAAATTTGCAAATGCAAATATAGAAGAGTTAGAACAGGACATTCATTCCATTGGATTTTATCATAGTAAGGCAAAGAACATCATTGCGTGTACAAAAAAACTTTTGCTGGAATTTCATGGAGAAGTGCCCCAGACAATAGAAGAGCTAACAAGTCTTGCGGGAGTTGGAAGAAAAACAGCAAATGTTATCCGGGGGAATATTTACAAAGATCCAAGTATTGTGGTGGATACGCATGTAAAAAGAATTTCAAGACGACTTGGTCTTACGACTGAAGAAGACCCGGAAAAGATAGAGTATGCTCTGATGAAGATTCTTCCAAAAGAGCATTGGACACTATATAACATGCAGGTGATTTCCTTTGGACGAACTATTTGTATTGCAAGAAGTCCAAAATGTAGCGAATGTTTTCTAAGTGATTTATGTAATGCTGCCGATAAAAAAAGGTAGGGATAAAGGAAAAGAATGGAAGATTATATAGTAGTAGACCTTGAAATGACCGGATTACAGGCGAAGACAGATAAGATTTTGGAAATAGGTGCTGTAAAAGTTAAAAATGGACAGATAACGGATACGTTTCAGTCGATGGTGAATCCAAAGTGTGAAATCACACAATTAATAACAAACCTGACAGGAATTACAAATGATATGATAAAAGAGGAACGGGAAATACGGGAAGTATTTTCAGATTTTCTGGCTTTTGAAGAAGGCCTGCCTCTGGTAGGACATAATATCATATATGATTACAGCTTTCTGAAACAGGAAGCAGTAAACGAGAAAATAGCCTATGAAAAGAAAGCAGTTGATACCTTGAAACTGGCAAGAAAATTTTTACGGGAACCAGAAAAAAAGACATTGGAAGCATTATGTGATTTTTACAATATAAAAAGAGAAAATTGTCATAGGGCACTGGATGATGCAAAAGCAACATATCAGCTCTATGAGATTCTAAAAGATGCTTTTGAGAAAGATTATCAAAAGGAGTTTTGCCCAAAGAATCTGATTTATAGGGCAAAAAGACAGACTCCTGCAACGCCCTCTCAGAAAAGATACTTGAAAGAATTCACCAATTATCATAGAATAAGTCTTAATGTTTCCATAGAGGCAATGACAAGAAGCGAAGCCTCAAGATTAACGGATCAGCTAATCACACAATATGGCCGAATGGATTTGCAAAAATAAGCGTTCTTTATTCTTTACAAAAGTATAGAAGACCATGAATGTGTTCATCGTTATAGATTTATGTAACATTATGTAAAAAAAGGCCATGGAAAGAAATAATACGAGGTGATAAAAAATGAAATTCAATCAACAAAAAATGAAGAAATTCTTCGCAGGATTAATCGTAATAATATTAGTACTATCTACGGTGTTTTCAATTATTCAGACAGCACTTATGTAAACAATACACAATTTTAGAGTAAAATTAAATATATATTTTATGAATTTTCAGATTTTCTTTGTAATTTCGCACATTGAAAATAAAATTGAGTATGTTAAAATAGCAATTGGCACAAGTAGTATGTAGATTTACCAGTGTATACTGGTTTTATGAGAGAGGAATATTATGAAAAAAAGATACTTGATAGGATGTTTTTTGGCAGTGATGTGTATTGCTTTTGTAGTTGTAATACATCAGTCATCTGCTTTTGCTGCATCCAAGTCAAGCACTGAAAATCAGACCATTCCGAATAATGTTTATATAGGAACCGTTTCTGTTGCGGGAATGACACAGCAAGAGGCAGTGACTGCGGTTAACAATTATATAAATGGTTTTTCAGATGTTGATATTACATTACAGTCAGGCGATAAAAGCATTACTGTAAAAGCAAAAGATTTAGGACTTACCTGGGGAAATACTCAGGTTGCGCAACAAGCAGCTGGTATTGGCAAATCAGGAAATCTTATCAAACGTTATAAAGAAAATAAAGATTTGGAAAAAGAAGCAAAAGTATTTGATATAACTTATACGTTAGCTCCGGATAAAGTAAAATCTGTATTAAATAAAAATGCTTCCAGCTTAAACCAGGAGGCACAAAACGCTTCTTTAACGAGAGCCAATGGTGCATTTAACTTTGTAGAAGGTAAAAATGGAGTCAAAGTTGATGTAGATGCATCGGTTGCAGAAATTGAAAAATTCTTTACAAAGAATTGGGCAGGTAAAGCAGGTAGTGTCGCACTTGTAAAAAATGAAGTACAGCCACAGGGAAATCAGGAAAGTCTTTCGAAAGTGAAAGATGTGCTTGGATCATTTCACACAAATTTCAGTACTTCTACGAAAGAAAGAAAGGCAAACATTAAAGTTGCTGCCTCGAAAATCAATGGAACAGTCATTTATCCGGGAGATGAATTCTCTGTGTATAAAGCAATTGGCCCCTTAGAAGGAACAAATGGTTATGAACTTGCAGGAGCATATGAAAATGGTGTAACCGTTCAAGCTTATGGCGGTGGAGTATGTCAGGTATCAACAACACTTTATAATGCAGCATTGTTAGCAGAAATGAATATTACGCAAAGATCAAATCATTCTATGTTAGTAACGTATGTAGACCCAAGCAGAGATGCAGCAATTGCAGGAACATACAAAGATTTGAAATTTCAAAATAATACAAAAGCACCTGTTTATATAGAAGGTTATACAACTGGAAATGACTTGTATTTTACAATTTATGGTCAGGAAACAAGACCTGCAAACCGCGTTGTGACATATCAGTCAGAGGTAACAAGTGAGGATGCACCAATTATTCAGGTAGTGGCGGATGGAGCACCAGTTGGAACGATTTCTACCACCCAGCCAGCACATATTGGAAAAACAGCCAGATTATGGAAAATTGTTACATTAGATGGTGTAGAACAAAGCAGGGAAATCATAAATACAAGTAAATATAAATCTTCACCAAAGATTATAACGGTTGGAACAGCTTCCGCAGATCCGAATGCTACAGCTACTATAAATGCAGCGATTGCAACACAGGATGAAGCAACTGTCCGCTCGGTTGCAGGTCAGTACTCAGCTGCAAATGCAGCAGCAGTAGCGGCAGCTCAGGCGCAGTTAGATGCATCGGCAGCGGCAGCGGCGGCAGCAGCTTCCACGGTGGTACCAGCAAATTAATGAAGTGTAGTGCAATTAGATAATAAAGCAAGACTGCCTGTGAAAAAGATAGGACAGTCTTGTTTTTATATAGTTAAAATTTTATGAAATAAAGTGGAACTGATGAAAGTTCATTGAAAAAAGAAAGTGCATATTGTAAAATGAAGATAATTTTTTAAAATAAATTCTTTTTGGCTTAAAGGCAATTACAAACGTTTCGTTTATAGTAAAAGAATAGAGGAATCAGATGAAAATAGGAAAAGTACCAGAAAATGTATTAAAACGTTCGGTATTAAAACAACTTCATACAAAACGTGAAGAAGTTCTTTTTGGAGCATCCGTAGGAGAAGATTGTTGTGCACTAAAGCTACAAGAGGATGAAGTCTTTGTTATGTCAACCGATCCAATTACTGGAACAGCAAAAGATATCGGAAACCTTGCAATTATTATAACAGCAAATGACCTGGCAAGCGCAGGAGCAACGCCAATTGGCGTTATGCTTACAATCTTATTACCTGAAAATACCGAAGAATCTGAATTAAAAGAAATTATGAAACAGGCAGATGTGGTCTGTGCAAAATTAAATATTCAGATTATGGGTGGTCATACAGAAGTAACTAAAGTAGTAAATCAGCCAGTTATCTCAGTAGTTGGAGTGGGAAAAGTCAAAAAAGGTCATTTTATATCTACGGCAGGTGCGCGTCCAGGAATGGATATTCTTGTAACAAAATGGATTGGAATTGAAGGGACGGCAGTGATTGCAAAAGAAAAAGAAGAACAATTGCAAAGCCGCTTTTCTCAAAATTTTATAGATAAAGCGAAAGCAATGGAGGAACTTATTCCAGTGGTAGCGGAGGCAGCAGTCGCCACAACGTCTGGCGTCAGCGCAATGCATGATGTAACAGAAGGTGGTATTTTTGGAGCACTCTGGGAAATGGCACAAGCTTCTGGCGTTGGACTTGAAATTGATTTAAAGAAAATCCCAGTAAAGCAGGAAACAATTGAAATCTGTGAATTTTTTGGAATTAATCCATATGAACTAATTTCAAGTGGCTGCATGTTAATGGCAGCAGAAGACGGAAATCAATTAGTACATGAATTAAAAAAAGCAGGTATTACCTGCACGGTTATTGGAAAAGCAACAAACAGTAATGACCGCATTTTAATGAATGAGGATGAACAAAGATTTTTAGAACCGCCAAAAACGGATGAACTATATAAAGTAATCTAAATCATACAGATGAAAAGGAGTTCTTATGCGCGAGAAAATATTAACGTTTATAGAAAAAAACAGCAGAATAGATTTAAAGGAATTGGCAATTGTACTGGGAGTAGATGAACAGATTGTTGTAAATGAATTACAGACGATGGAGGATGAGCATATTATTTGCGGATACCATACACTTATCGACTGGGACAAAACAGGAATCGAAAAGGTAACGGCTTTGATTGAAGTACGTGTAACACCGCAAAGAGGAATGGGATTTGATAAAGTTGCAGAAAGAATATATAATTATCCGGAAGTGAATTCGGTATATTTGATTTCTGGAAGCTTTGACTTTATGGTAACAATCGAAGGGAAAAATTTACGACAGGTATCTCAGTTTGTTTCGGAGAAACTTTCTACACTCGAATCGGTTCTAAGTACAAAAACCAATTTCATTTTAAAAAAATATAAAGATCACGGAACCGTAATGACAGAAAAAGAAAGAGATGAAAGGATACGGATGACACCATGAGAAATCCTTTATCAAAAACGATAGAAACGATAGAACCATCAGGCATTCGTAAGTTTTTTGATATTGTAAATGAAATGTCCGATGCGATTTCACTTGGGGTAGGAGAGCCAGATTTTGATACTCCATGGCACATCCGCGATGAGGGAATTTATTCTCTTGAAAAGGGCAGAACTTTCTATACTTCAAATGCAGGGTTAAAAGAATTAAAAATAGAAATTGCAGCTTATTTAAAACGGAAATATAGTCTGGAATATGATTATAACCATGAAATTATCGTAACAGTCGGAGGCAGTGAGGCAATCGACATTGCCATGCGTGCCATGCTTGATCCAGGAGATGAAGTACTAATTCCACAACCAAGCTATGTATCCTATGTGCCTTGTGCTGTTCTGGCAAATGGAACACCAGTTATTATTGAACTAAAAGAAGAGAATGAATTCCGACTAACCAAAGAGGAGCTGGAAGCAGCAATCACTCCAAAAACAAAGCTTTTGGTACTTCCGTTTCCGAATAATCCTACGGGTGCAATTTTAAATAAAAGTGAGCTGGAAGCAATTGCTGAGGTAGTAAAGGAGCATGATCTTTTTATCTTAAGCGATGAGATCTATTCCGAATTAACCTATGGGCAAGAAAAGCATGTATCTATTGCGGCTTTACCTGATATGAAAGAAAGAACGATTACAATTAATGGATTTTCAAAATCTCATGCAATGACGGGATGGAGACTGGGGTATGCCTGCGGACCACGAGTAATCATAGAGCAGATGTTAAAAATTCATCAGTTTGCAATTATGTGTGCACCAACAACAAGTCAGTACGCAGCGATTGATGCACTTGCAAATGGGGATGAAGATGTAGAACATATGAGAGAACAGTATGATGGCAGGAGAAGATATCTGCTTCATCGTTTTACAGAAATGGGCTTATCCTGTTTTGAACCGCTTGGAGCTTTTTATATGTTTCCAAGCATTCGTGAATTCAATATGACATCCGAAGAATTTGCAACAGAATTTTTAAGCAGTGAAAAAGTTGCAGTTGTTCCAGGAACCGCGTTTGGGGCATGTGGGGAAGGTTTTTTACGAATTTCCTATGCATATTCTTTAGAAAATTTAAAAGAAGCACTGGATAGAATGGAACGATTTATAACGAAACTTAGGAGTAAATAGGAATGGCAAATTTAAATATTGTTTTATTTGAACCGGAAATACCGGCAAATACTGGAAATATCGGACGTACCTGCGTAGCAACTGGTACCCGTCTTCATTTAATTGAACCACTGGGATTTAAGCTAGATGAAAAATCAATCAAAAGAGCAGGCATGGATTACTGGAAAGATCTTGATATTACAACATACATTAATTATGAAGAATTTTTAGAGAAAAATCCAAATGCAAAAATATATATGGCAACTACAAAAAGCAGACAGACTTATACAGAAGTAAACTATGAATCAGATTGTTATATTATGTTTGGGAAAGAAAGTGCAGGAATACCGGAAGGAATTTTGGTAAAACACCCGGATACCTGTGTTCGGATACCGATGATTGGAGATATCCGATCTTTAAATCTTTCCAATTCGGTAGCAATTGTATTATATGAAGCGTTACGTCAGAATCAGTTTGACCATATGCAGCTGGAAGGAAATTTGCATCATCTTAGTTGGGACAAGTAAAACGAACATGGAATCCAAGTCGTTTTTAAGAGGTAAAAAAATGAGTATTATTAAAGCAAAAAATCTGGTGCACGAGTATATAAGGCGTGATGAAGAAGGCAATGTAGAATCCATACAGACAGCTCTTGACCATGTAGACTTAGACGTACAACCAGGAGAATTTATTTCGATTTTAGGGCATAATGGCTCTGGAAAATCCACACTTGCAAAACATATCAATGCTTTATTAGAACCTACCGAAGGAAATCTCTGGGTAGATGGAATGGATGTAAGTGAAGAGGAACATTTGTGGGATATCCGTCAAAGTGCAGGTATGGTATTTCAAAATCCAGACAATCAGATTATTGCAAGTGTTGTAGAAGAAGATGTCGGGTTTGGACCAGAAAACATTGGAATTCCAACGGAAGAAATCTGGAAAAGAGTAGAAGAAAGCTTAAAATCGGTTGGCATGTATGAATACAGAACCCATTCTCCAAACAAATTATCCGGTGGACAAAAACAGCGGGTCGCAATCGCAGGTGTTATGGCGATGCAGCCAAAATGCATTATTTTGGATGAACCAACGGCAATGCTGGATCCAGTAGGACGAAAAGAAGTACTTCGTGCAATACATGAACTAAATCAAAAAAAGGGTGTCACCATTCTTTTTATTACACATTATATGGAAGAAGTTGTGGATAGTGACAGAGTTTTTGTCATGGATAGTGGAAAAATAGTTATGCAGGGAACACCAAAAGAGATTTTTTCACAAGTAGAACAACTAAAAGAATATAGTTTGGACGTACCTCAGATTACGTTACTTGCACATGAACTTCAAAAATCAGGAGTTTTACTTCCGAATGGAATCTTAACGAGAGAAGAACTCATTATGGAACTGGAAAAAATAAGCAAATAAGCTTTTTGGAAAAGAGATTGGAAAAGAAAAACTATGCCAATAATTGTTGATAAACTTTTTTATACGTATGGAGAAGGAACTGCATATGAAATCCATGCATTAAAAAATATAAATTTAACCATTGAAGACGGACAGTTTATAGGAATTATCGGCCATACTGGTTCTGGAAAGTCTACATTGATTCAGCACCTAAATGGTTTGATGAAAGGAACTTCCGGATCCATCTATTTTAATGGTCAGGATATTTATGAAAAAAATTATAAAATGAAAGATTTAAGAAGCAAGGTAGGTTTGGTATTTCAGTATCCAGAACACCAGCTTTTTGAAACAACGATATTTGATGATGTATGTTATGGACCCATGAATCAGGGACTGAGTAAAAAAGAGGCAGGACTTCGTGCATTTGAAGCTTTAAAAATGGTGGGAATGCCAGAGATCCTTTATTACCAGTCACCATTTGATTTATCTGGTGGGCAGAAAAGAAGAGTTGCAATTGCAGGTGTTTTGGCTATGCGCCCTGAAGTACTGATATTAGATGAACCAACAGCAGGGCTAGACCCAGTTGGAAGGGATGAAATTCTTGATTTGGTTTCCGAAATGCATAAAACAAACCATATGACAGTGATTCTGGTTTCCCATAGTATGGAAGACGTAGCCCAGTATGTGGAGCGGATCATCGTAATGAATCGTGGAGAAATTATGTTTGATGGAATTCCACATGAAGTATTTAAACATTACAAACAATTAGAACAAATTGGACTTGCAGCACCCCAGGTAACCTATCTTATGCATGAACTGCATGAAAAAGGATATCCAGTGGATGTAACTGCAACAACCGTTTTGGAAGCAAAAACAGAAATATTAAAAATGCTGGGAAGGAAATCATGTTAAGAGATATTACATTAGGACAATATTATCCTGCAAAATCAATTTTGCACCGATTGGATCCCAGAGTAAAACTCTTTGGAACTTTGGTATATATTATTTCACTATTTACATTCAAAGGAATTTTTTCTTTTGTTCTGGCAGCAATATTTTTGGTTGTAATGGTTAAAATATCAAAGGTGCCTTTTAGTTTTATTGTAAAAGGTTTAAAAACAATTGTAATCTTAATGCTGATCGCAGGAATTTTTAATCTTTTGCTGACGCCGGGAACTGCAATTTTACATTTTTGGATATTCAAAATTACATATGAAGGCATAAAAAGTGCTGTATTAATGATTGTCCGGCTTGTTTTTTTAATGGTTGGAACTTCCCTGATGACATTGACTACAACACCAAATGAGTTAACAGATGGACTTGAAAAATCGCTAATGCCTTTTTCAAAAATCAAAGTACCAGTGCATGAAATTGCGATGATGATGTCGATAGCACTTCGCTTTATTCCAATTTTAATTGATGAAACGGATAAAATCATGAAGGCACAGATGGCAAGAGGAGCAGATTTTGAAAGTGGAAACCTGCTTCAGAAAGCAAAAAGTATGATACCGATTTTAGTACCTCTTTTTGTTTCTGCATTTCGACGTGCAAACGATCTTGCAATGGCAATGGAAGCGAGATGTTATAGAGGTGGAGAAGGAAGAACAAAAATGAAACCGCTGATTTATAAGAAACGTGATAAATACGCTTATCTTGTGTTGATTGTTTATTTTGCAGCAATGATAGCACTTCGTATGGTTTGGGTGAGATTTTTTGTATGAAAAGAATAAAATTAATTGTTGCATATGAAGGTAGTGCTTATCATGGCTGGCAATATCAGACAAATGCGGTTACGATAGAAGCCATTTTAAACAAGACGCTATCGCAATTGTTACAAGAAGAAATTACAGTGATTGGAGCAAGCAGAACGGATGCAGGAGTGCATTCCATGGGAAATGTGGCAGTATTTGATACGAATACCCGCATCCCGGCAGAAAAATTATCTTATGCGCTAAACCAAAGGCTCCCACAAGATATTGTGGTACAGGATTCCAGAGAAGTCATGCCTGATTTCCACCCAAGGTTCTGTGAGAGTAGAAAAATATATGAGTATCGGATTTTAAATCGAAAATTCCCTATGCCATTGTATCGCAGAAACACTTATTTTCATCATTATCCTCTGGAAATAAGTAAAATGAAAAAGGCAGCTGAGTATCTAATAGGAGAGCATGATTTTGCGAGTTTTTGTTCCTTAAATACACAGGTGGAGAGTACCATACGAACAATTTATTCTTTAGAAATTCAGGTAACAAAGCTGGAGTCATTCCGTAACAATCATGAATGCGAAAATGAATTGGAACAGGGACAGCTGATTACCATACGGATAACAGGAAACGGATTTTTATATAATATGGTTCGTATTATTGCAGGTACACTTTTGCAGATAGGCAGTGCAAAGAAACAGCCAGAAGAAATACAGCATATGCTGGAGCAAAAAAACAGGGCAGCAGCAGGACCAACAGCTCCAGCCGTTGGACTTACGATGATTGGAATCGAATATTTATAGTTATAATCAGGTAATTGAAAAACTCGTTTTATATGAAATCTTAAAGTGCATCTTAAAGTGAATCTTAGCAAAAGAAGTTTCCAATGCAGTGGGGATTCGCCATTATCTTGCCAAATCCACCTGACATTTCAAGTGTTTTATAATCGCTTCACAAATGCCAGATAGTTGTAATGAAAAACCGGAAAATAGGAATTTTTTTATAGCAAAAATCCAGCAATAAATAAGTTAAAAAAACTTGACACGCATGGACTCGTGTACTATAATATCTAAGTCTGACATAGTATATAAATGTTTACCAAAGCCCCGGTAATACATTTTAACTATAAACATAGGAAATTTTAAATTCATGTGCCGATACATCACGTAGGTTTAAAGTTTGGATATTTTTAAGGAGGAAACCCAATGAATACATTTATGGCTAGTACTGCTACAGTTGAAAGAAAATGGTATGTAGTAGACGCTGAAGGAATGACATTAGGACGTTTAGCATCAGAAGTTGCTAAAGTATTAAGAGGAAAAAATAAAGCAATCTTTACACCACACGCAGATACAGGTGATTATGTAATTATTGTAAATGCAGAAAAGATTAAAGTTACAGGAAAAAAATTAGACCAAAAGATTTACTACAGTCACTCTGATTATGTAGGTGGATTAAAAGAAACATCTTTAAAAGAAATGTTAGCAAAACATCCAGAAAGAGTTCTCGAACATGCTGTTAAAGGTATGCTTCCAAAAGGACCTTTGGGAAGAGAAATGTATACAAAATTATTTGTATATGCTGGACCTGAACACAAACATGAAGCTCAGAAACCAGAAGCTTTAACATTTTAATCAGAGAAAAGGAGGCAAATTACATTGGCTACTACAAAATATTACGGAACAGGCAGAAGAAAATCTTCTGTTGCCAGAGTATACTTAGTACCTGGAACAGGTAAGGTTATGATAAATAAAAGAGATATTGATGAATATTTCGGATTAGAAACTCTTAAAGTTATCGTTCGTCAGCCATTAACACTTACAGAAACAGTTGATAAATTTGATGTTTTAGTAAACGTTAAAGGTGGTGGATACACAGGACAGGCTGGAGCAATCCGTCACGGTGTATCAAGAGCATTACTTGAAGTAGATGGCGATTTCAGACCAGTATTGAAATCTAATGGATTCTTAACAAGAGATCCACGTATGAAAGAAAGAAAGAAATATGGTCTTAAAGCAGCTAGACGTGCACCACAGTTTTCAAAGAGATAATCAATTCGCAAAACGAAAAGATACAAAAACCCAACAAATACTTATATTTGCTGGGTTTTTTCTTTTGTGCAATTTTTTCAAAAGGATGTAAAAAGGCACACATTTTTTGCGGTAGGTAACACATAGGTAAGAAAAACAAAGAAAAATAAAGTGCTATTGACCCTACAAGAATAGACGTGGCATGGGACGCAAGGACAAAGTGCTGCTACGAGGAACCTGGGGAAATTGTGTTGGAGCATATCCATCCAAGAAAGCGAGCGAAGCAGGCTACATCTGGTTATATATTGGTCAGGACTGTATAGATTGAAAACTGACGGATCAGTTCGTATGTGCAGATGATGGCAGCAGATGTTTCACGCAGGAAGGGTAGGCATAAAGCAAGAAGCAATCTGAAATCAGATAAAAAAGAGCCTGCTGCAGAACTGTTATAAGATAAGAAAAAGGATTGAGATTTTACCAGGCACAAAAACAAAAAACACGGGAAACGCCCGTGTTTCCTGCTCTTTCTTTGCGTTTGCCTCCATTTTTCTTTTGAATGAAAGCACCTGGTAAAAGGAGAATCATAAAATCTAGGATTGACAAGAGTTCTATTAAAAATTATTATATAAATATTGTATATAAAAAAGCAAATTTATAAAAAACACAAACACATTAACAAGAAAAATTATTTAAAGGAAAAGATAAGAAACAAATAACTGTATCAACAAGAAAAAAGTACCAGGGGAGAACATAAATGGGTTATATTGTAAGGATGGAGGATCTTTTAACGGTAAAAGATACCCTTGTCAAACAGATGGATACATGGATCTTGGAATTTCAGGAAGTGGAAAAAAATCTAAAAACCCTCTCTGAAACGAAATCTATCGAAGGAGCAACCGCAGACAGTATGCGAGCTCATATCAAAGAAGTTCAGCTGCCATATATAAAAGAACTGCTACAGTTCTATGAGCTGTTTCGAGCAGCTATACTAGATTATACAACGCGATACATGCAGCTGGAGCCGGACGCAAATGCTGTCATCAATCAAAATCTATTAGAACAGCTGGAAGTTCAGACGAAACAGGAAAAAGAAGTTATCTTTAGCGGAATTGAAGCAGATATGCATTCCGTCATGCAAAGGATTGCAGCCTGTGGGCTGTCAATGCCAGAGCCGGACGGACAACCGGTCAAAGACGTTTTAAATAAAATGTTCCTGGAAACAAAAGATCTGAATGAAGCAATCGGAACCCTCGAAGAGGACATCAAAAAAGAGTATATAAATGATCTGAGCAGCATGG